>LSQX01064952.1_pt3 | contig 25689 bp, 20 predicted proteins | sample 654561 | NCBI WGS metagenome assembly LSQX01 (sample SAMN04489861, study PRJNA283612) | anaerobic digester metagenome | isolation source: 4 biogas reactors fed with cattle manure at either 37C or 55C with and... | place: Denmark: Kongens Lyngby | collected 2014 | reverse complement strand
ATCAGAAAGCTTGAGCTGGAAGGGCTTGTTGAAATGCTGCCGCGCAAGGGTGCCCGTGTGGCGGATCTTTCTGTAAAGGACATTATGAATGTTCTGGAGGTTCGTGCAACACTTGACGGTCTGGCTTCAGGGCTATCTGCAGAACGAATAACTGCTGATGAGATTAAGGAGCTTAAGCATTATCATTCACAGTTTATTTCCCATGTGGAGAAGGATAATCTGCAGGGATCCATTAAGAAGGACGTTGAGTTTCACGATATTATTTACCGCTCCTCGAGAAATGACAAGCTGATTCAAATTTCCAACAACCTCAGGGAGCAGGTGCAAAGGTTCAGGGTAATCTACATAAAGGATTATAGCAGCACAAAGGAACTGGTAAGGGAGCATGCGGAAATTATTGATGCTATTATAAACAGAGATTCTGTAGCAGCAAGGGAGAGTGCTCAAAGGCATATAAAGAATCAGGAAGAGGCAATCATCAGATCCATTAGGCGAAATCAGCCGTAAAAACCAAGGAAGTTTGAGAAAACTTCGTATTAATATAAACAATTAGTCTTTATTCTCGTATAATTGATTGCATTACAAAATAGGCTAGAGGTAAAATGGCTAAAATGTAAGAGTGAAGAATGAAATGGAGTGATTGTTCTGCCTTCCGGTGATTTTTGGTATGATAGCTTTTTAAGCAAATATAAATCAGGTATTTCCCATGAGTTCCTTTTTTATTTCAATGTCCGAGACCTTGTAGACAATTACAGGTACATGGACAGATACATTTACGAGGAATTTATCAAGCAGAGGAATTTTAGCATAGTTGCATTCTATGACATCTCCAGGGGGTTAACCTTCTTTGATGCCGGCATGGAGAAGGAGTTCAACATAATCACCTCCAATGAAGCGGAGAATTTGATGAATGCAATGCCATCGAGGCTGTTCCCCTTTATTGATAAAGCGCTGAAGAACACTAAAATGGTACTTTTTATCGATCATGTTGAGAAAATGATACCGTCCGGTGATATTGGCAGCATGACGATGGAGGAGCGTATTGCACTTATCTGGATTTGTGAATGGTCATCAAGCTCCAGGATTTCTGCTGTTGGCAGCACTATTCTCATGCTGGCCGATAACCTTGCCGATGTGAGCCGGGAGATACTCAAGTCTTCATATAGGATTGAGCCTATACTTGTAGGGCTTCCGGACGAGGAGCAGCGCAGGGAGTATATTGAATACCTGCTAAATAACGGCGAGGTTAAGACAGATCTCACTCCTTCGGAGTTCGCAAAGCTGTCATCGGGTCTTAGCAAAAAGTCCATAAAGGATATTAAGCTTAAGTCTGAGGCTGAGGATATACCCATTAGCTTTGATTTTATCAAAGATAAGAAGCATTCGGTACTTCAGAAGGAATACGGGGATGTACTGGAGTTTATTTACCCTGAGCTGGGCTTTGAGAACATCGGAGGGATGGAGAAGGCCAAGAACTATTTGCTGAATAATATTGTTAAGCCTATTATGCAGGATGATTTGCGAAGAGTGCCAATGGGCATTCTCCTTTGCGGTCCTTCGGGGACTGGGAAAACACTGCTTGTTAATGCTTTGGCGAAATCGAGCGGATTCAACTGCGTCAAGATTGATATGTCTCGCATTCTGGGGCAATATGTAGGCGAGAGTGAGAAGAATTTTAAGAAGTGCCTATTGGGTGCACAGTCTCAACAGCCAGTCATCGTGTTTGTAGATGAAATTGATACGGCCTTCAAAAGAGGCGACAGCGGCGATAGCGGTGTGAGTAGAAATATATTTAGCGAATTTTTACAGTTTACCGGTAATACAAATAACAGAGGCAAGGTAATTTTTATTGCAGCCACAAACAGGCCGGATCTTATTGACCCGGCGCTCAAGAGGGCCGGTAGATTTGATAAGAAAATTCCGATTCTCTTGCCGGATGCAGGCGAACGCGCTGAGATCTTCAAGATAATTATCGAAAAATACGGCTTCGAGACCGACATTGAGGACTTCATGGCTTTCGCCGAGGGGACAGAGGATTATACAGGCGCGGAAATTGAGACTGTGGTCAGGAAGGCCTACGAGCTGGCTAACGAGGACGAGACAAAGGGCAATGTACTGACCGCACAAATACTGACCGAGGCGATTAAGAAGTGCAGACCCAGCACTCAGCAGATACAGTTTATGACTATGCTGGCTATTGAGGAGTGCGATGACAAGGATTTACTGCCTGAAAAGTATAAGGGGCTACTAGATTCAAAAAACCTTTCAATAGAGAGGTGATAGACTCTAATTTACTTTACATTGCAGGATATTTATTATAAATTAATAATACGGACAATTGGATTTTGCATGGATTAAATAATAAACGGGGAGGCTTTTACAATGGGGTTTTTTAGCAGATTAGGAGCACTGATTAGAGGGTTTTTCGGACGTCTTTTAGGCGGAGTCGAGGAGAACAATCCGGAGCTCTTGTTTGAAGATGTAAAGATGCAGATTGACAGAGCAAGAAAAGAGGCGGAGCAGCAAATTCTTGAGATTCAGACCAATGCAGAGCTGATAAAGATTGAGATGAAGAATGCAGAGAAGAATCTGGCTACTGTCAAGGCCAGAACAGAATCGGCTCAGAAGCAGGGCGATAAGGAATTACTTATTGAGCTGCTGATGCAGGAGGAAGAATATCAGGCAACCTATGATGTTCACAAGACGACCTATGACACAGCAATGGCAGAAGTAAGCAAGATTAGAGAGGATTATAAGATCTTCGAGTCCGAGATGTCGGCTAAGCTCAATGAGCTAAAGACATTGAAGTCACAGGCCAAGATGGCTCAGCTCAGGGAGAATATTAATTCTGTCAATGCCAAGTATACATCGAAGGCTAATACAGTAGGCAGTGTGAATGAAAGCATGGAGAGGGCAAGGGAGCTAGTCAACAAAAAGACAGCCCGTGCCAATGCGGTAGAGTCCCTTGGTGATAATAACATGGATTTGAAGCTCAAGAGACTTGATATGAACTCCGCCAGAGAAAGGGCAATGGCTAGAGCGGAAGCTATGCTCAATGCAGAGCAGGGCTTCGAGGTGAAGGAGAAGGCTGAAAACAAGGTTTCACAGTAAGTGCTTTTACCAGGCAAAATGCCTTATAGAGATAGCTTATAGTTTGCGACAGACGGTTGATGGCTTAAAGAAGGCCGAGTAAGATTTCTCGGCAGAACAGTTTAGAAAGTGGAACAGGTGGTTGAACGAAATGAAAACAAGAATGTTTTTTAGCGCATTATTCAAAGCGAGGAATATCGGTATATTAGTTGCTGCGTTGATTGCAGCTGCAATGCTAAGTGACAGCTCAGCTTTGCAGGCTGTTTTTGGTCAGGCTTCGACCGAGACTCTGACATTAGGGGGCAGCTTCATTGTCTATATTGCCTTTGTTATACAGACGCTTACAAGCAAGAAGTTTCATGAGGAGTTTAACCAAAAGGAAAAAGCCAGGTACATTCGCGAACTGAACCGCCAGGCAAACCGTCTGTCAAGTGAAGCCAGAAGGCATACGAATAATACCTATGCCCGAAAGCTGAAGAAGGTAATGGAAGATAAGAACGAAATATATAACTCCTATATGACCGGTGAGAAGAGCTATCTTAGAGAGAAGATAACTGAGCAGACACTTGTTCTTGTGGTCTCATATTTGAAGCTTCTGAACAATTTTTGCATCAGAAACCGCGAATTGAGCGGCGTAGACGTAAGCGCTGTTTCCGCAAGAATCAATACCAACAACAGAAAGCTTAGCTTTTCAAAGGATATGAATATGACCGAGCAGGTCAGGAAGGTGATTGAGATGGATGAGAGGCTCATCACCAGACTTAAGGATGAAAAGAAGGATCTGGAGAGGATAGGTGCTAAGCTGGACTATATGGAGAGCACTGTGAATTTATTCAAGCATCAGCTTTTGTCCAGCGTGGAAAACGAGGATATGCTAGAGCAGCTTGAAACGGCAGTCAACGAGGCTGAGGCGCTTGACAACGTTTTAGAAGAAAGGCGCAAGAACAAGCTCAGAAGGTAAACCGCACTAGAGACATACTGCTTAGCATGTAGCTGCTTGGGAGGGACTGCACAGCCTATTAGACATGACTGCTTACCATGAACTTATTATATGGTTGGAGGGGGAACACTACTGTAGGTGCTTGGAAACAAAACCGGAATAAATGATGCTGCCTACACCCGAATAATCTATTATGGCGATATTTTGCGGAGTCGATATTATTGAAATAGACAGGCTGAAAGTATCTATCACCGAACAAAAGGGTTTTAGAGATAGAGTTTTCACCGACAGCGAAATTAGCTACTGTGAAAAAAGAAATAAGGCAAAGTTCGAAAGCTATGCTGCCAGATTTGCAGCAAAGGAAGCAGTGTTAAAGGCGCTTGGGAAGGGCATAGCCGATGGCCTAGAGTGGAGGCAGATAGAAGTATTAAACAATGAATTGGGCAAACCCTACGTTGTTTTATATAGAAGAGCTTTGGAGCTTTTTAATGAAATGGGCGCAAAGAGTATGGACATAAGTCTTTCCCATTGCAGCGAGTATGCCGTCGCATATGTTGTCATTGATACGTGAGAGGGTGTGAGCTATATGAGGATAAAGCTGCTTCAATGCGGTGATCTTCATCTGGATGCGCCATTTACTTCTCTGGCGGATACGGACAATGTGGGTATAGATAGCAAGCCGGAGCAAAGACGCAATGATTTAAAGCTGGTTTTATCCAGAATTGTGGATACGGCAGTGGCGCATCAGGTAGATTTATTACTTATCTGTGGTGATTTATATGAGCATGGTTGTACGAGAAGAAGTACATTTCACTATGTTTGTGACATATTCAAAGGAATAGCGGATATTCCTGTTCTGATAATTCCCGGGAATCACGATCCTTTAGTGCCGGGATCTTATTATTCTGATTTCAAATGGCCCCCTAACGTACACATCTTAAGTGATAGTGAGAATTTTTTCGAGCATAAGGACGGTACGCGAGTCTATGGTTCTCTGCCGCCAGTAGGAAGCCTGGACCACTCTTTTATCAATATTTTAATGTATCATGGAACCCTGGATATGCCGTTTAGTACGAATGCTTTTGCACCGATTTCGTCCCTGGAGCTTGAAGCATACGGCTTTGACTATTGCGCCCTGGGACATTTTCACACTCAAATAGACGGTGCCGGACCCGGCCGAAGGATTTTCAATGCGGGAAGCCCCGAACCGCTTGGCTTTGACGAGGAGGGGCATCATGGGGTTATTATTGCAACGGTTGAGAAGGAAACAGATGGATGCAACACTAAGGAGCTGAAGGGACAAAGCAGTATAAGGGCGGACTTTTTGGAGCTGTGCACAAGGCGCTTCATTAGCCTTGATGTGCCTGTGACAGGCTGTTTAGACAGTGAGCAGGCCGCTATTCGCATTTCATCTCATATGGAGCAGGCAGGTACTTATGAAGACCTTTACAAGATAACGATGCTGGGATATGCCTTTCAAGGCCTCAAATTTGATACGGATTTAATCGGTGACTTCCTTAAGGGAAAGGCCTTTTACATAAAGCTTATTGACAACACCGCACCGGAGTATGATTTCGAGAGTATTGCAGAGGAACCTGGCCTCAGAGGACTGTTTGTCAGGAAAATGCTTGACAAGGCGCTGGAGGCTACGGATACAGAAGAAAAAGCGTTAATCATGCAGGCGCTTTACTATGGCATGGAAGCGATTGATGAGGGGAAGGTATGCGTTTAGAAAAGCTCGATGTGAGGGGCTTTGGCAAGCTTAAGAGCTTGTCGGTTTCCCTTATAAATGGTGTAAATATCATATATGGATGCAATGAGGCGGGAAAAACAACTCTTCAATGGTTCATTAAGGGTATGCTTTATGGACTAAAATCTGGAAGACAAAAACTGAATGGCCTAGCCGGTCCACAGAAGAGGTTTAGACCCTGGGATGGCACATCTTATGGGGGAGTACTAATTTATACCCTTGATGACGACAGGAGCTTCAGGGTGGAGCGGAACTTTGATAGCGGAGAAGTTCGGCTGTTTGACAGCTCATATGAGGATATTACCGCTTCATTTGAGATTGGAAGGGACAAGCTTCCCTTGTTTGCCGAGCAGCATATGGGCATGGATGAGAGAACCTTTGAAAGAACAGCTTTTATCAGACAGATGAAGCTTCGACTTGATGAGGACAGCTCAGCAGCACTGGCTTCCAAGCTTTCTAATGTAAGCGCTACGGGCTTTGAGGAAATCTCCCTTAACAATGCGGAGAAGGCCTTGTCAGATGCTTTAAAAAATTACATAGGGACGAGTAGAACCAGAATACAGCCACTGGATAAGCTTGAGGCACGGCTGAAGCATTTAGAACGGGAGCAGGACAGGCTAGGCAAGCAGCAAAGGGGAAGGCTTAAAGCACAGGAGGGTATGCTTGAGGCTCAGAGCATGCGTACTAGCCTGGAAATGCAGGAGAGCTATTTGAGGCATATTAGCGGCCTCATTGATATAAGAAAGGAACTGGATGCTAATTTAAAGAAGGAGGCGCAGCTAAAGGAGACGGCCAGGAGAATGCGTGAGCTGGAAAGCGAGCTTTCCGGTAAGATTGAAAAGGAATTGTCGCAAGGGCAGTCTTCAGGGCTAATGACAGGAAGGTCTGGAAGGCGGAGAACAATAGCTGCTCCAATACTATGTCTGGTAGCGGCGGTACTATTTGCAACATTACTTGCCTATTCCTTCTTTAGCACAGCTATTAAAAGCAGCTGGCTTGTATTACTTGTGTATGCTGTTTGCCTCGTGCTTTCCAGCCTGGCCGGAGTATTCTTCTTAAGAAGATGGTCAAGGGCAAAAATCGATCTAAACTCTGACCTGGAGTTGCACCAGGGGCAAGAACCAGCGCGAAATCAAACTCATGCCAGGCAGAGCTTTGCACAACAGGGCCAAGTCGTCAGATCTTATTCTTCATCGGTAGCCCCGGAGCTAAGAAAAATCTGCCTAAAGCTGGAGGAGCTTAGCGCTAAACTGGAACGGGGCATTGATGCTGCGTTGCAGTTTAACAATAGGCGGGGCTTTTTTAACACGGATAGTCTTGAAATAAAGATATACGATTCAGACATAGAAAGCTTGGATGAAGCCTGGGGTATTGAGATGGAGCAGGTTAAAGCAGATTTACTTCAGGCGGCGATGAGGGAAAAGTACTGCGAGGGACTACTCAGGGATGATGGAGAATATGGCGATGAATTACAGAGGGTGGAAGAAGAAACCGTTGCAGTAAAGGAAAAAATCATGTATCTTAAGTATAAAAGAAGTGCGCTGCTGTTGGCTCATGATGTACTGATGGAAGCGGGGCAGGAAATAAGGCGCACATTTGCACCTGATATAAACAATAGCATGAGCTCAATTATTTCCGGCCTTACGGCAGGCAGATATACTGATTTGAGGGGAAGCGACAGGCTTTCGCTGATGGCAACTGCCCCAGAGGACGGAAACGTGAAAAATGCACTTGAGCTCAGTGGTGCCACAGCAGATCAGATGTACCTGGCACTGCGGCTTGCTATGGCACATGTACTTTCATCCGGCGCAGAATCTGTACCAATAATTATGGACGAGGCTTTTTCCCAATTTGATGACAACAGGACTAAACTTGCGTTAGAATACTTACATAGGGTTTATGATAGGCAAATTATTCTTTTTACATGCAAGCAAAGAGAGGTTGAGCTTGCATATGAGATATTTGGAGACAGCATGAATTTAATTGAGTTGGGGTGTGAGATTCCTGAACATACATAGATTATCCAGAATTTTATATAAAGTAGCTTTGCTAATCCTACTACCTGCGCTGATCTTTGCCGTATCGGGCTGCGCTCAAAAGGACATTCAGACAGGTGCGGGAGTGGATACCCAGCCGGATACGCAAGAGGACATACAGCCGGGTAAGGAGCAGGAAGCCGAACAAAGCGGAACTGATGATGAAGCCGTTGATGATGAGGCAGAGCAGAAAAAGTCTGTCGATTACATTTATGGCATACCCATGGATGAAAATGCGGGAGTTATCGTGTCAAGCACTGCCGATTTATACGTTAGCCCTGATGTAAAATCAAGTCGCATTACCCAAGCCATTTTTAATCAGCCTATTAGCATTATAAGTGATGAAAACGGGTGGGCACAGGTAAAAACGGTTGATGGTAATTTGGGCTGGATGAAGTCAAAGAACTTCGATGATGATGTCTCCAGCGTTTATGGGAGAATGTTTACCCACAGAGTTATTGTAACAAGTAGAGAAAAATCGGTTTACTCCTATCCAAGCGGCGGCATCACCCTTATGGTTGCGCCTATGGGGTCTGAATTCTATGCGATCAACAATATCGGCGACTCATATGAGGTGTACCTGCCCGGAAAAAGGACAGGATGGTTGAGGGGCAGTGGCATTATTCATGTCAGTCTTGATGAAATGATTCCTATTACTAATGCGGAGGATTTTGCATCAACAGCGCTAAGGCTTAAGGGCGCCAGTTATCTGCTAAGTGGCATGAGCGCCAGCGGTATAGATGCTCCGGGTCTGGTCTATGTCTGTGCGCGTATAAATGGAGTAAACCTACCGAGGACTATCAAGGGCCAGCTGGCAACAGGAATGGAAATTAAAACAGAGGATGCATCGATTGGCGACTTGGTGTTTTTGGCTGGAACCGGGGATAAGGCTGATGAAATTGTAAGTGTAGGGATATGCACCGGCGGATCAAACTACATATATGCAGGTAGAAAAGCCGGCTATGTAACAATAGGCGACATTAACCGTGAAAACAAGGAAGGGATTGTCGTGTCCGCCAGAAGGATATTTAACTGAGTGCCCAACTAATCTAGTCTTTTGCATATTTTTCACATGCATGCACAAAATATCATCTAGTAAAGGCTTTTGCGATGCAACACTATTATAGTTTAGCACCGCAGTATATAGTGATATGTTTTTATACCTACCCGTAATATATTGTGCTAGGGAGCTTAAACATATTACATTGCAAAATGCCTAATAAGGAGCCTGATATGAGTCTATATCAGTATCTATTGAATGATGGGAGGCACAAGCTTTGGGCATGCAGGATAGAATAACGGAATTCAGAAAGAAATTCTCCGGTAAAATGGTGTACCTGGTTGGTATTTTACTGATAGGCGCTATATCAGCCTGGGGGATTTATCATTATAGGCAGGCTGTCGAGCTGAGACGGGAGTTGGATGGCCAGTATAACAGGTCATTTCATGAGATGGCTGGATATGTGAACAATGTAGAAACACTTCTGGCGAAATCCATGGTCAGCACGACCACGCAAAGGACTGCTATAACGCTGCAGGAAGCATGGCGTCAGGCCACACTTGCTCAGATCAATCTTGGACAGCTTCCCGTTTCCCAGCCTGTATTGGCAAGCACGTCTAAATTTCTTGCCCAAGTTGGAGATATGAGTCTAAGCCTGGATAATCAGAACATAAGGGGAAAACAGTTGGATAAGGATCAGTATGAGACTGTTGAGAGGCTCTACGAGTATTCACTGTCCCTGAATAAGAGCCTGAAGGAGCTTCAGAATGACCTGGGGACGGGAAAACTGAAATGGGGAGAGCTGGCGGATAAAGGAAGGAGGCTTTTTAGCAAAACAAAGCCCGGTGTAGCTGTGCAAAAAATGGAGAGCGTTGGAGATACTTTTATGGATTACCCCACTCTTATTTATGACGGACCTTTCTCCGATCATATGAGCTCATCCGAAGCACGAGGGCTTACCGGCGACGATGTTACGGCTCAGCAGGCCGCGGAAAAGCTGAAGGATTTCTTTGGGGCTGACAGGGTGCAGGAGGTAACTGAGGTTGCTCAGAGTGACATTGGCCCGATTAAAACCTTTAGCTTTCAAATGAAGCTCACGGACTCGCCGGATGGGCCTAATGTCAATGCCGGTATATCTCAAAAAGGCGGGCATATAGTATGGCTGCTCTACAACAGGGAGGTTGGCGAAGCAAGTCTGGATATGGATCAGGTCAAGCAGGCAGGGCTTGAGTTTCTTAAGGACAGGGGCTATGACAACATGGTGGATACCTATTTTATGAAACAAGGCAATACTGCAACCATTAACTATGCATATAGACAGGGTGATGTTACGGTTTATCCTGACCTGATCAAGCTGAAGATTGCACTTGATAATGGAGAGATTGTGGGCATTGAGTCCAAGACTTATCTTTCTAATCATACCCAGAGGGAGATTCCTCAGCCTGGGATTACGATGGATGAGGCACGAGCTAAAATCAATGGCAGCCTCCAGGTCAACAGCTCGGGGCTGGCAATCATTCCTACAGATTATAAGAAGGAGATCTTTTGCTATGAGTTTAAGGGCAGGCTGAATGATAATGATTTCATTGTATATATTAATGCGGCAACAGGAAATGAGGAGGAAATATTGATGATTGTAAGTACACCTAATGGCGTGCTGACAATATAAAAAGCGCTTAGTCCTTCTTTAACCTGCGGATGTCGTCACCTGCGAACCTGAAGATGTCGAAGCCTCCTGTCAGTCTGGATACTATTCTCTCGTCATAGTATTCAAATAGCTCCCTCAGGCTAAGATTTGTGGAGATGATGATCTTGCAGGGCTTGCGGGTATCATTAGCTAGTCTTGTATTAATAATATTGAGAAGCTCTGAATAGCGCATGCCGGTGGGGGACTCTGTGCCCAGGTCATCAATAATTAAAAGATCCGACTGAAGAATGTTGGAATAGACCGCGCTCTCCCAATCATCGTTGTTAGCCGAGTTGTAACGATATTCATAAATAGTGTTGAAAAGCGCGGGAGCGGTCTGATAAAGCACTGTATGGCCTCGTTTCATTAATTCCATAGAAATGCAGCCAGCCAGAAAGGTTTTTCCTACACCGGTAGGGCCGCTAAAAAGAAGATTATTCGTTTCGGTATTGCTAAAATTATCAACAAAGCTCCTGCAGTTATCCAGTATCCCTAGGATTTGCCTGCGAGGCGAGCTCTTGATGCTGTAGCGCTTCTCATTGACAACATCCGGATAATAGTCTATAACAAAGCTCTCAAAGCCCTTGGTGTTGACAGTGGATAGATTGGACTGATCATAAAGCATATCAATTAACTGCTGTCTATAACAGATACACAGTGTATCGGCCCCGCCAGTCTCGGACTTGATAACGCCGGTATCGGAGCATCTCTTGCATTGAAAGCTGGGAGTCAGGTATTGGGCGGAGTAACCATTTTTCTCAAGAAGGCTTGTTCTTTCTGCATTCAGGCGCTCAATCGTATCAGACAGCTCGCCGATAGCACTATCTGAGGAGAGCTGCTCCATGAGGATAGCCTTATTGTACTTGAGGCCAGCCTGACTTATTTCCTCTTCAATTTCCTCAAGTCGTGGAATATGGTAGTATAGGCTCTGCTTTCTTTCCTCAAAATCACTCAAGGCATTCGCACGCCGTCTATCGTATTCATTCCTTATAAGCTTGTATACATTTGAACTCATCTATACCAAAACCTGTCCCTTCCGGTATTACACCTTATAAAGCTTTTCGAAATCCTCATCCGTATACTTGCGCTGCTTAAGATTACCCTTTTGCGGAGCGGCACTTGTACGCGGACTTGACTTATTCGCAGCAGCTGTTTTCCTGTCTTCATCGGCTGCGAGAATTTCTTCCTTTGTCCTGTAGCCCTTTTCATGCCAGCTTGTGATAATCTTATTGATATACTCGAAGCTTGGGCTGTGCGCGGAAGTGGTGCGCCTTAGTGCCAGCTCGATTATCTCAAATTCGTAGCCGAATTCGACTACCCATTGCTCCACATAGGCATCCTCGTACTCCGTTAGGTAGCCCTGTCTTCTCAGCTTTTTCAGGATTTGTCCGCGGATATCCTTGATCTTCTGGGATTCTAAGGAATACCTGTCCAAATCGAAGCTGTTGCGTATATTTTTACTGTGCCAATTATCGGCTACCCTTGTGATATATTGGCGCGATAAGCCCTTATAATCGGAGCAGTGCTTAAAGAGGGCATACATGACATCCTCCTCAAACTCATATTTATCGAACCAGGCATCAATATCTGTATACCAGGAGGGTGACATCAGGCCTTGGAAAAAGGCGTTGTTAATGCTCGAAATAAACCTGCTGCGCTTCTTGCTCCTCTCGGTGCTAAGAGCCACATCGTCGGGGTCGGAAGTGGTTTTAGGCCGATAGAGCTTTTTAATCTCTTTTTCCTTTAAATCGATCAGCGTAATAACGCTTTCATTTGTTCCCCTCGAGATTAGTCCCAGCTCCTCCAGACGAACAAGAGCTTCCTTAACGCGTGCAGGCTGTAGCTCCAGCTTTTTAGCAATGGCGGCGGAAGACATATTCTTTTGGTGCTTGCAGATGAAGACACAGTATATGTATACCTTCACAAAATCACTTTCCAGCGAAGGCAGGTATTCTGTAAAAAAGACATCCGGTACTGGTATGTCGGAGTATAAAAGTGAAAAGTTTGTATTGAAAACCATGTATAGACCTCACACAAATGTTTATTAACGTAGCTTTAGTAAATAAGGGCACATATGCCGGCCATCATTTCTTCTATTATACATGATTTACTCTAATTATTTAATAATCTTTTCTAATCTTATCACGTTTGTGATAAAATGTAGGCGATAAGAGACTACAAGCTTTGGAGGCGAGCAAATGGTACAACCGTATGATATGAGTCTAGAAGCGCTAAGGGATTATAAGCCTGCGCTGACCAGACGGCCGGATTTCGAAGAATTCTGGGCTGAGACTAAGAGTGAGCTGGAGAAGATTAAGCTGAACTACAGGCTTGAGCCCCATCAATACCCGGTTAGGGGCGTTATGGTATACAGTATTAATTTTGACGGGTTCATGGGGGCCAATATTGAAGGATGGTTAGCTGTGCCTGAAAAGCCTGGAAAGCATCCCGGGATAGTAATTTACCATGGTTATAATTGGGCGGCGGACGGATGCATTAACGATACGGTCAATATGGCTTTACACGGATATGCTGTGCTGCATATGCAGGTACGCGGCCAGCAGGGCGGCAGTGTGGATAATGTTATTCCCTCCCATGGTAATCACGCGGGTTGGATGACTAAGGGGATCTTGTCAAAGGAAGAATACTATTATCGAGCAGTGTATATGGATTGTGTTCGTGCACTGGAGGTAATGGCGGACTTGGAGGCTGTGGACGAGAGCAGGATTGGTGTAATCGGAGGAAGTCAGGGAGGCGGATTGACTCTAGCAGCGGCAGCACTTTCTGATATTCCCAAGGTTGCGGTTGCGCAGTATCCTTACCTTTGCCATTTTGAAAGGGCAATCGATGTTGCACTTCAAATGCCCTATGGCGAGATTAATCAGTTTTTCCGCAGGCATTCGGACCCCTCTGTCGAGGAGAGAGCGAAAGAGACTCTTTCGTATTTTGACATAATGAATCATGCGAAGTACATCAAGTGTCCGGTTCTTGTAGCAAGCGGGCTGGTGGATGAGATTACGCCTCCGTCTACAATATTCGCCACATATAACCATATGGTTTGTCCCAAGGAAATTGCTGTGTATCGCTATTATGGGCACGAAGGCATTCCGGGCTTTGTGGTTAAGCAGCTTGCTATGCTGATGAAGCATTTGCAGCCTTAGAGGTTTTGGGAAATACTCCATATTTACATCCGGATGAGCAAAAAACCATACTTTTGGGCAATTATTCGAGCTAAAATGGGAGTTGCCGCATTACAAGGCTACATAATTCGGGATATAATCGGATTATGTAATCTAACAACTAACAGATATAAGGATTTGTTGGCCAAAACCCGTGTTTTTGCTCATCATGACCCTCATCCAATAAATACTGTTGATTTTACCTGTCGGATGTATTATTATATATATGCATTATGTGCGCCCATAGCTCAATTGGATAGNNCTGGCTACGGACCAGAAGGCTAGGGATTCAAGTTCTCTTGGGCGCGCCAAGAAAAATAAGAGACTGTAAGTGTAATAGCTTACAGTCTTTTTTTGCTTGTGGGCAACGGAGTCAAAAGATCAGACTTTCCCCGGGTAGATTGGCTTACATTGGCTAACAAGAATTAGGATTCTTGATATATTTCCAGGCGCTTTTATATATGTTGTAATGAATTTGGTGATGAAATTCATTACTCAAGTATGGTTTTGCATAGGAGGTGACAGATTGGATAATAATGACATCGCTAAAGCTTTATATTAATAGCCTGCATGTTCCTTATCCTGAATCGCCCCAAAATAAGCATATTTAGGTTTAAAATCTTTATCAAACAATAAGGGATTTCGATCATTTCTCCATGAAGCCTTATCCGATACTCCCCAGAAAGTAATTCCGCTTATATTGGTAGTTCCGGCCTTGTTACCTTCAAAAATTCTATTAACAAGCTCATAATAATATTGGCCCTGGGCCCTAAGGTTATCTTCGGTAGGCTGTAAAATATTCTGCCATGTTCCTAAGCTAACATCAATTTCTGTAATCTGTACGTCAAGCCCAGTAGAGCTAAAGGCCTCAAGTGTTTTCATATATTGATCAATTGAATCCTTCGTATATAGATGACCCTGACATCCAATACCATCAATCAAGGATCTACCATCCTCATCTACCAGCGACTGAGCCATCTTTATTACGTGCTCTGTCTTAAACTGTTCATTATAATCGTTATAATATAGCTTTACATGCTCCGGAGCATACTTATCTGCATAGTAGAATGCATGCCAGAGATAATCATCCCCTATAATTTCCAACCATTTGCAATCTCGAAGAGTTCCGTTATCATTAATAGCTTCATTAACGATGTCATAGGCGTAAAACATGTCTAAATAGCCCTCGGATTCTAGAAATTCAAAATTTTGCTTAATATAGCTTTCCATTCTTGCCAGCATAGTATCTCTATCGACCAATGCCTTCGACGTATCAAAACCCTCATGAAAAATCCATTGTGGAGTTTGACTGTACCATACAAGCACATGGCCTCTTACCTTTAAATTGTTCTCCTTTGCAAAGTCCAGCAATTTGGTGGTTCTTTGGGTATATTCAACTACAATATCACCAGTCTTAATACTCTTAGTGTGACTTAGAATCGCTTCGGGCTTCATTTCATTCTCCATAGTAACACTGTTGTAATTCTCACTAATATGGTCCGAATAATTCTTAATCACAGATCCATTAATGCAGGTACCTGCCTGCACACCATATGTATTGAATACTCCTTTAACTCCACCCTCGACTAAGGGAAGCTCCCCGACTATATACTCTTTCTTTTCCTCTATCTCTATTACTTGCTTAGTATCCTCTGCCGCATTATCCTCATCTGTTAATAAATCAATAGATTTATCTTCATCCTGGTCAACTAATGCATTATCATTATTGCTTATGATATCTCCCTGCACTGCCTGGTCCTTTTTTGAGCAGCCCCCAATAACCAGTAACATAGATAGTATCGTTATAGTAAGCACAAATAACCTTAATCTTTGTCTCATTAATTCTCTCCTTTAAGCATTAATAGTAAGTGATTAGCCCCTATTGTTAACTACTTTATATTATCACAATTTCACTCGCTTAGCACTGAAAAGTCTTAAAATTCAGGATGATATATATAAAGGTATGAGCCTTCCTCCTTCAGCGTCATAGCTTTATTCCATTGAGAATTATAGGGGGTATTGCCCTTTCGCAGCTAATAACGTAAAATATATGTAATTATATAAATACATTATTGCATTAAAAAATTTGAATCTGGAGGACTTGTTATGAAATACAGGAAGTTTGGTAGTCTTAATTTTAAAGCGTCCGCCTTAGGCTTTGGCACAATGAGGTTTCCTATCATTGAGGATGTGTCTGCCGGCAATAATGCGGCGGAAAAGGTAGTTGATGAAAAGGAAGCTATCAGAATGGTAAGGCATGCCATAGACGAGGGTGTCAATTACATCGATACGGCATACGGATATCACGGTGGGAAAAGTGAGATTATAACCGGAAAGGCGCTCAAGGATGGGTATAGAAGCAAGGTTGCGCTGGCTACAAAATCACCGGTATGGCTGATTAACAAGCCCGATGATTTTGATAGGCTTCTGGGTGAGCAGTTAAATAAGCTTGACACGGAATATATTGATTTCTATCTTCTTCATGCACTGGACAAGGACAGGTGGAGGAACACTGTATTGAAGCACAATGTGCTCGAGCGTGCAGAGACTGCGAAAAAGGCCGGGAAAATCAAGCATATCGGATTTTCCTTCCATGATGATTTTGATGCATTTAAGGAAATTGTGGATGGATATGATAAGTGGGAATTTTGTCAGATACAGTACAACTACATGGATATCAACAACCAGGCCGGCACCGAAGGGTTGAAATATGCGGCATCCAAGGGAATTGCTGTTGTTATAATGGAACCCTTGCTTGGCGGAAAGCTTGCAAACCCGCCCCAGGATGTCAAAGCAATCATGGATGGGGAAAAGAAAGATTGGAGTCCTTCTCGTTGGGCGCTTCAATGGTTATGGAGTCAACCGGAGGTTTCTGTTGTGCTCAGTGGCATGAGCGATATTAAGCAGGTGGAGGACAATCTGAACTCTGCAAAGAATTATTATGATGGGCCTATGAGTTACGAAGATGCGCAGGTTATTGATAATGTGCGCAGAAGGTATGAGCAGAGGATGGCAATACCATGCACTGCCTGCCGTTACTGTATGCCCTGCCCTAATAATGTAGATATTCCAAGAAATTTCTCTTTATATAATGACAGTATTGCCCATGAGGACCTGGAAGGCTCACAAAAAAACTACCGTAATTTTATGGATGCGAAAAGCAGAGCCGGCGAGTGCATACAATGCAGAATATGTGAAGACAAATGCCCGCAGAGGATAAAAATAAGCGAATGGATGCCAAAGGTTCATGAGGCTTTGAAGTGAACGTGACTTTATTTTAGCACGCGAATTATGAAGAATTTGTGAATATTATTGCTAAATGTGGGTAACAAATTAGCAGAAAATGCACTATTTTATTCTTATTTGTCAAAAACAATCACCATTTACTTAGATTTTGGGAGTATTTGCCGAAATACGTAATAGTGCTTTGTATCCTGAAATTAATAAAGAGGGAGTGATAACATGAAGTCTACAGGTATGGTGAGAAAAGTTGATGAGCTTGGTAGAGTAGTGTTGCCAATCGAGCTTAGAAGAACACTGGATATTATGGAAAAGGATGCGCTTGAAATCTTTATCGATGGAGCAAGTATCATTTTAAAGAAGTATGAACCGGCCTGCATATTCTGCGCAGACGCAAAGGATGTTATTTTCTACAAGGGTAAAAATATTTGCTCTGCATGTATGAGAGAGTTGAAGGGTTAAAATTTATCAAAATTGTTACCTGAGAGCGGTACAGGAATTTATTACATAGGGGCAATTTGGCTTACTTACTTGGTTTGTAAATTGCCTCTATGGAAAATTCTATTGAGAGAATTGTATGTTGAAGGTGAACATGAGGATAAGTAGAGGGAACACCATCTTAAGATATATGATTCAAGTGGGTGCGATAGCCTTAACAGTAGGGCTTTTAATGTATAGTGCTGCTACACGGGTTTTAGTCACCGACCTTGAGAACTCTCTGATACGCTTTGCACAGCAAGGGGCGACGACGGTTGAGACCTATGTGACCGGCCGGATTTCTGAAGCCCAGTCTATTGCTGCCAATAGCATTATTAGCAATCCTAAATTGCCGCTGGAGCAGCGTCTGGCTGAGCTAAGAAGGCAGCTCGACCTTGACATTTATAGAAGGCTTAGCATTGCAGATGCTGAGGGCAATTCTGTCACAACGGACGGTACCATACTGAATATAAGCGATCGAGCTTACTTTGTTGAATCGATGAAGGGCAAGTCCTTTGTCACTGATCCTTTTACTAGCCGCGTAGATAATAGCATGGTCATTGTATTTTCGGTTCCCATAATTCATGAAAATAATGTGGTGGGCGTTTTATATGCTACATATGATGCTGATGTCCTGAGCCTTATGACAGATCAGATCAAGCTCAATAACAGCGGAAGCACTTATATGCTTAGTAGCCAGGGGGTTGTTATTGCCCACGATAACAGAGAGCTTGTGTATAACAGAACCAATGACATAGAGAACGCTAAAGACAATGCTAAATTGGATAAATTAGCTCGGCTTGAAGCGCAAATGGTTGCAGGACAAACGGGTACGGGAGAGTACAGTTATAATGGCGTAGCGAAATATATGGGCTATTGTCCTGTGGGAGATACCGGTTGGTCTATTTCAGCGACTTCAACTAAGAAAGAGGTCTTCAGCAAGCTAAATTCCGTGTCGACTATACTTTTAGGGCTGGTTGTAGCCACATCCTTCATTATTGCCTTTGTTATGTCAAAATCAAGGGTTCTGACCAGTGACCTAAAGAGACAAAAGGTAAGCACGCTTAGAATAGCGGAGTTTATGAATCTCTTAGCCATAACAATCAAACTTGACGGTACGATTCTTACTTCAAACAGGCATGCCGAGGAAGGATTAATGTATTTCTCCAAATTTGCTCAGAGAGATATTAAAAACTTAAATGAGCTGCTGTCTGAGGAGGAGAGAGAGAAGCTCAGCATGGTTGCATCAAGCATGAGCGGGCAAAGTGGTGGAGTGTCGTTTGAGCTGGCACTCAGCTATGGGAATAGCAGGACAATCTTTGTTTATTGCACCATAGTCTGTGACAAGGAAGACGATAATGTGCTTGAGATACTGGCTATTGACATAACAGGAAGAGTTGAACAGGAAAACAAGCTCCAAAGGAGCTTCAAGGAGCTAACCCAGGTTTACGGCGAACTTGCTGCATCGGAGGATAGAATAAGGCAGCTGGCTTTTAAAGACCCTCTTACAGGCTTACCCAATCGTATCGCCCTTTATGACATAATTGATAAAGCACTCAATGGATCCGATAAGCCTGATAAATGTGCTCTTGTTTACATGGATTTGGACAATTTTAAATATGTGAATGACTCATTCGGGCATTTATCCGGGGATCTGCTACTGGAGGAGATTGGCAGCAGGCTTAGATCAGCAATTCCCCCCGAAGATACTGTCGCCAGGTTTGAGGGCGATGAATTTGTCATATTTATTCCTAAATATTCCAACATTGATGAAATAAGAAGTAGATTAGATGCAATAAGCAGGATATTCAATGAGCCCTTCAAGGTAATGAAAAACACCTTATATGTATCTGTAAGCAGTGGAATCTCGTTATATCCTTATCATGCAACTAGTACAGAAGGGCTAATTAAGAGCTCAGATGTAGCTATGTACCGTGCGAAAAATGATGGAAAGAATAAGCATATTGTTTTTAAACAGGAAATGGATAAGGACTTCTCTGAGCGTATTGATATGGAGAATGGTTTGCGTAAAGCCATTGAAGGAAAGGAGTTCCTGCTGTATTACCAGCCGCAGCTCGATCTGAGAACAGGTGATATTATCGGATTTGAAGCACTGATTAGATGGATGAGGCCTGGTTATGGCTTGATTGCTCCTTTGAAATTCATCGGTATAGCGGAGGAAACAGGTCTTATTATGCAAATAGGAAGATGGGTTTTGCAAACTGCCTGTGAGTTTATGAAGGAGCTAAATGATACTAAGAACAGTAGCTATAAGGTATCTGTCAATATTTCTGTTGTTCAGCTAATGCAGGGTGACTTTGTGTCTATGGTTAAGGAGATTCTGGAAATTACAGGCTTCTCTGCGAGGCTGCTGGAGCTTGAGCTTACAGAGTCTAGGCTTCTGGAGATGGTAGAGTTGAACATGCAAAAGCTCATAGAGCTGCGAAGCCATGGAGTTCAAATATCCATTGATGATTTTGGCAAGGGCTTTTCATCACTAAGCTACCTGAAACAATTGCCCATAGATACACTCAAGATTGATAAAAGCTTTGTTGATGATATCCCTGGGAATGACAACAGTATGATAGAATCTATTATTCATATTGGCCACCGGCGTAATCTTGCAGTTGTTGCAGAGGGCGTGGAAAAGCGTGAACAGGTGGAGTTCTTAGCCCGCTATGAGTGTGACAGAGTACAGGGCTACTATTTTTCTAAGCCGGTTCCAGAGAACATGGTTAGAAAGCTTATAGAAGAAGGGCCTTAGGTTAAAAAGCTATAGAATTAGGATAAATCTCAAAAAGCTGTGCATAAAAAGCAAAATCCACAGCTTCCTGGCCCTAAGTACTGGGTTATGCACAGACTTATCAACATTATCCACAGGTGCCTATCCACAAAACGAACGTTCTGAGGATTAAAAAAAGTCTAAATTTTCTAGATTTTCAGCAGAAATTTCTATATTAATGTCATTATTGAAGGTTTTTCTTATCCAATGTAGAATACATAATGTATATATGTAATTATGTAATTTCTTAAAAATCAGCCATTGAGCCGCAGCACAATAAGGAGGTGCATTTTCAATGATGCAAAAAACACGGAAACGATTGAACTCGATTCTCAAAAGTGCATTGGATCTCTTAGCCAAGATGGGTGAACTGCTTAGAGTAGTTAAGATTCAGCAGCGACTAATTATTTCTTTATTAGTGCTTTCGCTTGTTCCTCTTATTCTAATGAGCATAATATCCTATACAAAATCTAATTCAGCCATTTCATCAAGGATTAGCCAGTACTCGGTCGGATTATTAAACCAGACTTCAAAGAATTTGGAATCTGAGCTTGTTAAATATGAGCAGCTGGCCAGAGATATCGGATATGCGGATACAATTCAGTCATCCTTTGCCGAAATGCGCAAATTAAGTGCTGATGAGCAAATATCTCCGGCTCTTAACATAACCAGAGTCCTTAACGAAAGGGCTCTGATGTATGACGAGATCAGCGACATGGGCTTTATTACGGGAACTGATATGGATCAGTTCCTTGCTAAGTCAGCAAAAACAATCAGTGATGAGGACTGGAACAGGATAATAGACGCTGCAAAGCAAGCAAAGGGTGCGCCGATTTGGGCTATAGTCACTAACACAGAGGGCGGGAGCAGGCTAATCACCGCAAGAGAGCTGAATGCTGTAATCGCCGGCGGGAAAATCGGAATCATCTATCTTGGGATAGACGTAGAGTATTTTGCAGAATCCTTTAGGAGTGTTGATTTGGGTGATGGGTCAGAGCTATTTCTGCTGGACTCGGAAGGAGTTGTGCTTGCCAGCCAGAGCGAGGAAATCCCTGTTAACAAAAGCTATACGGATTTAGGAATAATGGATAGGCTTAATGCAGGCATAAAAGACGATAATATGACCTTCAATTTTAATGGCAATTTGGCCGCCTTCTCCAATCTCAAGAATTACGGGTGGAACGTTGTTGCCTTGATACCTTTCAGCTACATTAATACTGCCGGGAGGTCAATTTTAGGTAGTGTTATACTCTTGTTTATAGTATGCGTAATTGTAGCGGCCCTATTGTCATTTGTTATATCTGCAAGTATTTCTACGCCGCTGAATAAGCTGATCAAGGTCATGCAGGAGGCCAGAGATGGTAATCTTACCATTAGACTTGAGGATAAGCAAAAGGACGAGATTGGAATTGTAACGCGTAATTTTAATGACATGCTGGGAAATATACGCAATCTTATTACAAAGGTAAGTGTTTCCTCAGGAAAGCTTGTAGAGAGTATTGAAAAAATACAAACCTCTGCGGACACCTCCTATTCTGCTTCCGAACAGGTAGCATCGACCATGCAGGAGATTGCCAGAGGAACTAATGCTCAGGCAGAGGAAATTTCGAATGGCTTGAGCTATACGAATGCGCTTGCTGATGGCATAAACAAGGTAGGCGGAAATGTTACAAGTGTGTCAGAGTTTATTAGCGATGCAAAGCAATTAAGCGAAAATGGCCTTTCTGTTGTTAAGCTGCTGAAGGAAAAAGCGTCGGAGACAAATTTGGTAACGGCTAAGGTTGCCGAGGATATAGCTAGCTTGAATGATGACATGAAGGAAATTAGGAAGATATTACATGCAATTAGTTCCGTCGCCGAGCAGACGAACATGCTTGCTCTTAATGCTACTATTGAAGCGGCGAGGGCTGGCGAAGCCGGTAAAGGATTTTCTGTAGTAGCCACTGAGGTTAAAAAACTGGCCGAAAAGTCTAAGGAATCCTCTGAAATGATTAATACTATTATCAACAGTATTCAGGCTAAGGCTGAAAGCACTGTGAAAACAGCCCAAAGGGGCAATATAACCGTCAATGATCAGATGGAGGCCGTTAAGAGTACAGACGAGGCATTTAAAAGTATTTATACATCGATGGATAATATAATAGATAATATGGCAAGCATGCGTGAGTCTGTGGATGAGATGCTTACATCCAAGGAAGATACACTGCAGGTGATGGATAACATTTCGACGGTTTCGCAGCAAACGGCAGCGACGACCCAGGAGATATCTGCCAGCACCCAGGAACAGATGAGTGGCGCCGAAGAGCTGGCATTATTGGCCGAACAGCTAGATGACATGGCTAAGGATCTGAATGAGGCCATTTCCATTTTCAAAACAGAGTAGTAGATGTGACTATGTAAATGTAGACAAAAAAAGTGGTTAGTCTGACGACTAACCATGTAAAGGGGGTCAAAATGTATTTTGTGAGGTCATAGTTATTATTGACCCCTTACTGTCCTTTTTATACATATTATAAAAATTTCTTATATTTAAAACAATTTACCTTTTCTTTGATCTCCAAAACAATAGTATCTATATGTTTTTTGGAGCAGTCAATAATCAGGTCGGCATACTTCCTATAAAGAGGCATTCTCTCATTGTAAAGAGACGCAAGCGATTGATGCCCCTTCATTGCGATGCCGCGTGTTTGGGTGTTCTTTAATCTGCGTTCTAGCTGGTACATTTTTGTGTCCAGCAAAACCAGGATTCCATTTGCCCTTAGGTGCTCTATTGCAGATTCGCTATAGATCACACTGCCTCCGGTGGCGATTACATTGTTTCGCACATCGAGCGAGAGAATTATATTCTCTTCTATCTGTATGAATGCATCTATACCCCTGGTATCTATCAGCTCCTGAAGATAGCTGTCTTCCTGCCTTTGTATTAGAAGGTCGGTATCTATGAAGGGCATTTTCAGCGCTTTTGCAAGCAATACGCCAACGGTGCTTTTGCCGGCTCCCGGCATTCCTATTAATATGATGTTTTGATTATCCATCGCATTACCCGTCATTTTCTCAATTAGTCTCACTACAGTAGTATTATATCAATTGTACTGCTATTTTTGTAGTATCGTGATTAGGATTAGGCAGCTAAATGCTTTTTTACTTATTTGAAACTAAAATGTAATGTGGAAGAAACAGTGGTGCTGTTAAAAACAATGATAAAATGCCGATATATATTATGGAATGTACATATCGGAGGTTACTATATTATGAAGCGAATCAGGAATACAACAGCCATGCTGCTAGTTGCAGTGATTTTATATACCTTACTCGGTGGTATGCTAACAGGTATTTTTGCCGAAGATACACCAATTAACATAATTGTAGACGATTATGACAATGGGACGCTGAGAATCACCTGGAATTATGCCAGTGCAAGAGCTGCAGAGATTACATATCATATACCGAATAGCGGTGACGAGGCTGAGGCAGCTCCAAAAATTACTGTTGTGGACCAAAACTTTGCAACAATCAACGGATTGAAGTCCGACTACATATATGATATCTGTGTTACCTTTTACGGTGCTGTGGATACAAATGACCTTCCGACCGGAGATCCCATCGGCAGGGGATTGCTCTTTTTCCTGCCATCAATATCCTTTAAGTACTCCGCGCCGGATCAACCCTATACTGAAATACCCGGGGGCGGGCGAGAAATAGGGGGAGTGCCCAAGCTCAAGCTTAGCTGGAAAACACCGAAGGTATTCTATAATCCTAATACTACATATTTTCCGGACACCGACCCAGATTTGACCAATAATATATTCACCCCTGCTGATACAGCCGCAGCAAAGACTTACATACAGGGGGCACTGAATCATATTTATGGGGATGAGCGGCAACTTTCAACCATGCACTATTTGTTGAACATCTCCACAAAAATGAATTTATTAAACTCGGGCCCTGATAAGGCGACTATAATCATAGATCAGAATTCTTCGAATGAGAGCGAGTTTACCGTGCACGTTTCGGGAATTCCAGGCGTTACGGCTACAGTTACGCCTGAGGATGCTCAAGGCTTCAGGAGCTTTGAGCTCTGGGGCAGAGCAGATGAAAGCTCCTCTGTTGATACAACACAGATAGTTAGTGATGACATACTCCCCGATCCGGATATACTTCCGGGCACGGTCTACTATATGAATATAAAGCCCTTTTATAAAAATGATAATTCCACAGCCGTTCCTGCCATAACGGTCGGTGACAATGAGGATCAGGGAGGAAGCCTCCTTATGGGAGACCGCTCTTACGCAAGCACCCCTATTCGCTTTCAGCTGACCAAGGACGGCGCTAATAATATATATGTCAAGATTTTTAAGATTAATCAGGGAAGCCTTGACCTGCCGACGCTCTATTATGAAGTGCAGTCAACCAATCTCCCTTCGACTTCTGGTGACTGGGTGGTCAAGAAGACAATGGATGACTCCTATTTCAGTGAATCTTCAGCCGTGACCGTTATTCAGGGAGTCAACCCCGATAATGAGATCTTCTATAAGATTGTTGTAAAATCCAACAATCCCAGCGACAGGCTGGAGTCTCTGGCGATGCCATATACTCTTACTGCGGATACGAGCAGGCCGCCGCTTCCGACCGGCATAGCAATCACTGACAGGACACTGCATACAAAGGATGATGTAACTCTTCCTAACACAGATCCGGAGCAGACAACCACGGTAAAATCCTCTGATATAAAAATATCATGGGAAAAGCCTCTTAATTGGCCAACCGTTAAGGACGATCTGTATTTTCATTTCCTTCTTAGCACCAGCCAGACAGATACCACAAAGCAGGTTCCCATATATGTGAACGGTGAACAATGGGGTGACGAAAGCTACAGTCCCAGATACAGGCGTGTTAAGTACATTAGTGCGGCTTCTTCTAAGATAAAGGAAGTTGGTAACAGGCTGGAGTATACTCTGGATGGCTTTGATCTATTTACATGGGAGGGAGACTCGGCAGATCCTTCGGTACCTGCACCCAGTGGAGATATACCCCTTGATCCTGATGATGACGATTACCCGAAGTTCCTATTACCCAATACAGTTTACTACATGCAGATGTTTACCACAAAGGAGGAGGACATTGAAGCACCAACTACTGATAAGATGTCCGACAGATCCATTGTAATCAGCTTTACAACACTTGGCGATGTCGAGGCTGATGTGCCGTTGCCTATGAGCTTTGAGCTGGATGCAAACAGCAAGGACACTACCACGGGGACTCTTCTAAACTATATAGATTTGAGATTTGACAAGATAATGAATCTGGACTGGAGAAACTATACCAGTAACTATAATGAAGGAGATTACAGCTACAATATATATTATGATTTATATATGAATTCCAGAACCGATACGGGGTTTTTCCCCATTGGAACAACCCAGGTCCTGACAGATGGTGATGTGGGCTTTACAGGTGCTGACGATAATCAAAGCACATCAATAAGGGCGCGCATATCTACATTTACTG
>LSQX01038346.1_pt1 | contig 25689 bp, 18 predicted proteins | sample 654561 | NCBI WGS metagenome assembly LSQX01 (sample SAMN04489861, study PRJNA283612) | anaerobic digester metagenome | isolation source: 4 biogas reactors fed with cattle manure at either 37C or 55C with and... | place: Denmark: Kongens Lyngby | collected 2014 | reverse complement strand
TACCAGCATCGGGGTGGGAAATAATCGCGAAAGTACGTCGCTGTGCGACCTGCGCCGCTAACTCATCTTTAAAACTCATGCAAGACACCTACTGCAGAATCGCAGTGTATAAGACCAAAATGATCAATATGAAAAATTGGCGATATTGTAGCAGATTTATGCTTTTTGTCTTCACAAGTTACTGGGCAGCAAAACACTGTACTCTTATTTCTACCTTGTCTTTCTCAAATGAGAAAAGAAACAGATCATTCTTTTAGTCGGTGTCTGATTGTGAAATCTTAGATATAAGCACTTCGTGACTCAAATATCTGCGTTTTGATGTCATCACAGATAAATCGATTATCGGCAAGGAATGAAACAATCAGCGCGTCATTGACCTCAAGTAACTTGTATTGCAACTTTTCCATTAAATTTGAACATCGTGCCAACTTACAAAGCTGCTTTCTATGCCCGCTGCGATACAAAGAAAACTGCTGCGCTGTGGTCATATACGCTGTTCGATCAATGAAATCAGGGACTGTAAAGCCGTATTGTGCTGAAACTTCTGTCTCAGGATTGGCTTTTCTTCGGATATGCTCCTCTCTCATTTCCTGCATGATTTTGTGTTGAGCTTGCGCTGAAACATTAGGATGATCTAAGAGGATATTCCATAAATAGCGATTCGAGCGCTCCAAATGAACTGGAAATTGCTGAAGTAAAGCCATTTGCACTTTAGCTGTTAAGTTTTGATTACCCACCAAAACAATAGCCTGATCATGCACTAGCTGAAGTTGAATTTCCTCACAAATAGAAACGTTTTTAGCCAGAAAACGTCTGACCACATTATTTTCTGCCAAAAGCGCACGTTGTGTATCCAAACCAATAGCAGGATGTTGCGCCAACAGCATTTTTATACTCGGTTCATGTACAGCGCGACCCTGCCAAGTGTCTTCATATTCAAGTAACTGCTGTTGGTCATGTGCTGACAGCTCATTTTGTTTGAGCAGATTCAATAATGCTGTACGTATGTGCTTAGATTGCATCGCATCACCTGAATTATTAGGAACTATAAAAAAGATTGCTTCAGTTTTCCCAAAAACCTGGCTCATCGTGATGTTTATTCTGCATGGCCATGTCCAAAGGACAATAAAAGAAAAGCACACCTTTAATCTTAGGTTTTCCCTGCTCGTCTTCCAAATGCCGACTTAATCGCTGATAGACAGGGTCGTTTTCATCATAAATCACATCTAAATACAGCTGTCCGTGATATGACTCAAAACTATATTCACTCGCCATTCCCGCACAGAACTGATAAGAAATATCCTGCTCATCAAGCCAATTGATTAAATCTTGGCGTATCTGCCAATTTTTATAATCGTAATCAGGATATAATTCTCGATCAAAATCTACATACAAAACATCGCGTTGTTTTTCTCGTGCAATTTGATCAATATGCTTAATTAAAAATGGCATTGTTATTATTCCCAAAGTAATATTCATTATATAAATGGGCTGATCATATGCTTGTTCTTAGCAAGCCTTTTGCTCTGCCATGCTCAACCACACTGTGAGTATCTCACCCAAGTTGGACAGGTTGTGTCGTAGCTTTTGAAAAATAAAATGTATAAAGCGTAAGCTGTTAATTTTTTAAAATTAAAAAAGTTCTCACTTTTTAAGCAGGATAAGTAAATACGCTCTCTAAACGCTCAACATCCATAGGCATACCTAGCCAATAGCCTTGTAATTGCTGACACCCCAAACGGGTTAAAATTTCAGCCTGTTGCTGATTTTCAACCCCTTCTGCTGTCACTGTTAGGCCTAATTTAATGGCCAATTGAATAATACTTTCTAAGATAACTTCTTCTTTGCTGTTTAAGGTTAAATCGTGAATGAATGCACGATCAATTTTAAGTTCATCCACAGGGAGTTTTTTCAAATACAAAAAGCTAGAATGGCCTGTACCAAAATCGTCAATTGCCAATTGAATGCCCATTTGACGTAAACGCTCAAAACTACGAATACTCGACTCAATATGATGCATCGCAGTCGTTTCAGTCACTTCAATCATAAGATGCTGCGGTTGAATATTATAGCGCTTAAATAAATTTTCTAAGTTTGAAAACAGATGCTTATGCTCAAACTGCACTGCCGATAAGTTTACAGCTACTGGAAATAAAGATATTCCCGCCTTTTCCCAAGCCTGAATTTGTTTAAATGCTTCTTCAAGCGTCCAATAACCTATTTGAATAATTAGACCTGTTTTTTCAGCCCCTTTAATAAACATATTGGGCGTCAATAAACCATGCACGGGGTGATACCAGCGAATTAGTGCCTCAACCCCACAATTTTTGTGTTCCACTGCCGTAAATTTAGGTTGATAAAACAAGGTGAATTGTTGTTGTTCTACAGCTTTATATAAATCATTGATTAGTTTACTTTGGCTTTTGGCTTCTAGTAACTCCAAATCATAACTAAATACCGAACTGGTATTTCTACCCTGATATTTCGATGTCAGCATGGCTGCATCAGCATTCATTAAAATATCTTGCAAGTTGCTGCCATGTTCTGGGAACATCGCAATCCCAATACTGCCTGAAATATTAATTTCCTTGCCCGCGATTAAGAAACTTTGTTGGATCAGTGCCAAAACCTGTTCTGAAATTAAGGTCGCTTCTGCAATATCGGTATGCTCAATCACCAATAAAAATTCATCACCGCCAATTCTGAGCAATTGTGTTTTGTCACTCAAACGAGTTTGCACACGCTTGGACAATTGAATTAATAACTGATCACCTACATGATGCCCAAATACATCATTCACAGCTTTAAAACGGTCTAAATCAATGTATAAAAATGCAACTTTGCTACCTTTTTGACGATGCTCAGAAAAAAGTAATTGTGCATATTCAGCCAAATACAAACGATTTGGCAGTTTAGTTAGGTTATCTTTAACCGCCTGATTGGCTAGTTCACGATTTGCGATAGATAATTTACGGCTTTGCTCTTCTAAACGCTGTTCTAGCATCGCCACACCCAAGGCTGCTGCAAAAATTAGCCCTGTAATGGTCAAAACCAGCAAAAGTGCTTGATTTTGCTCCAATTGATCAGGTCTTAACTTGGGTAAGTTTTCTGTAGAGTGAAAATGCAATGCTTCCATGCCAATATAGTGCATGGCCACAATGCTCAGACTCATTAATACCGCAATTAAAATTTTATAATGTGCCTGACGTCTAATCCTGCATTTTGCTCTGAACATTAACCAGAAGGTGACAATAGCACCAATGATGGCGACCAAAATTGAAAGCAGCACAATCGTCGGGTCATAATGACTACGATAGCCTTCTACGACCACACCCATCATTCCCGTGTAATGCATACCCGCAATTCCTAAGCCCATCAACAGGCCACTCAGAATTAAGCGTGGTAAAGGTAAAGTCGATTTGGTGGTGAGCCAGACTGCAAAAGTAGAGGCAAGAAAAGCAATGAAAAAGGAAAGTGCGGTAAAACTCAGATTAAATTGATACGGCGCAGGAAAATGGCAGGCCAGCATACCCACAAAGTGCATACACCACACGGCTGCACCTAAAAGCACACCACTAATAAATAAAGCAATCGTTTTATTTTTTTGTTGCACATTCTGAAATAACAACTGCTCAATAGACACTGCAAAATAGCAGGCTAAAATTGAGATTGCTATTGAACCTATTACAAGGCTCAGATCATAGTGCACATGAACCATTATAGGCTTCCGTTTCGATCATCATTTATTGTTTTTACCTGACTCAATCCCATGCTCTCTGCTTAACAAAAAAAACATTAAAACTACTTTATTTACTTCTTGAATTACATAAAAACAAAACATTATCGCTAGAGTCTAATACAACTTGTTTCTGGTCAATAGCCAAAGTTACAATAAATATAGAACTTAGCTTTGCCTCATTAAATTTAAGCGCTGATATCAGTTTAAAACGTACTTAAAACCAGACAGCCATTGCTTTTGCAACATGCATAAAAAAACCAGCACATCATCAATCATGGGCTGGTTTTCTTTAAAACACGCTTAGATTAATACAAGTTTAATCTGCTTTTTGGGCGCCTGTTTGCAACATGGCATAGTCTTGTAAAACATGTGCCGCCTCAACAACAAATGCTTCTTCTTCAGGCAACGCTGGACGCTGTGCTGCTTTCATTTTTGCACGTGCTTCTGCCAAGGCATCAATAGAAGCCTGATAGCTTTCCCAGTTTGCAAATGGTTTGAGTCCTGTTTCCTGACGACGCTTGTTTTCAGCAGTCAAAGTTTGCTGCTCTAGTGCCATTAACTCGGCTCTGCGCTGTTCAATATCTAAGACAATACTTTTACGTTCTTCAGCTTGCTTCGCAATTTGCTTACGCTGTTCCAAATATTTAAATTGTGGATCTAGCGTGACACGTTGCTGTGACAATTGACTTAATTTGGTGATATAAGGCTGTACTGAGCCTTCACGCTTAAATGGCGCAGTTGGAATGGTATCCCATTTCAATGCATTTTTAGCTTTACGCTCACCAAACTCTTCATTGTAAATATCCACCAGTTTAATGTCTGGAATCACCCCTTTATTTTGGGTACTGCCACCTGTAATTCGGTAGAATTTACGCTGTGTTAAAGTCGCTTGCCCATAAGCTAAAGTGTCTAGTTGCACTTGTGCCGTGCCTTTACCCGTGGTGGTGCTGCCAATCACAATCCCGCGCTGGTAATCCTGAATAGCGGCAGAATAAATTTCACTAGCAGAGGCTGAAGCTAAGTTAATCATCACCGCCAATGGGCCTGCATAAGTCTGTGCACCGCCATCGTCATCTTCAAACACGCTGACATTGCCATTGCCATCACGAATTTGCACCACAGGGCCTGACTTAATCACTTGCCCGAGCATACGTGCCACTTCTTCAAGTGAGCCGCCTGGGTTATTGCGCAAATCTACAATAATGCCTGCCACATTTTTTGCAGCCAGCGTTTTCAGTGCATTGTTGGTATCTTCAGAAACTGAGCGATATTCATTACCCGCACGGCGTGCACGATAGTTCAAATAGAAAGATGGAATTTCAATCACACCGTAAGTATAAGTTTGACCATCACGTTGGATGTCAATAGTACGCGAACGAACTCCTGCATCCTCTTCCTGAATGACATCACGCACAATGGTCACATTACGTGCCTGATTCATGGCAGCACCAGCCCCAAGTAAACGCACGGTCACTTTAGTGCCACGTTTACCACGAATCAAACCGACAATTTCATTACTTGGCCAACCGACCACATCCACCATTTTTTCGCCATCTTGCGCCACACCAATAATGCGGTCACCTGATTTCACCTGTCCTGTTTTACTGGCAGGGCCACCCTCAACAATGGTTTCAATTTTGGTGTAATCTTCATTGCCTCGTTCAGGACGAATCGACACCCCAATCCCTTCCAACTGTAAAGTCGTTTGACGGTTTAGCTCCATCGCATCGACTGGTGGGAAGTAGTTACTGTGCGGATCGTAAGTCAGCATCATCGCATTTAAAGTTTTGTCCAGTACATCATCACTCTTTAAACGATTCATGCGCTCTAACTGACGTGTATAACGTTTGGTTAGCGTTTGCACTGGAGTCAAATCTTCAGGACTAGCCAAATCTTGCCCATTGGTCAACTCAGGATTGTCTTTAATGGCTTTTTGTTTTGCCAGTTCTTCTTCTTTGCTGATGGTGAGGTTAATCAGCTGAGATACCAGCATTTTTTGCCAGTGCGCACGCATTTCTGCTTCTGTTTTAAAGAACGGTGCTTTTTCTCGATCTGTTTCAATACTGACATTTGGCTGTTTTAAATTTTGTGGTTTTTTCAGCTCTGCCAACATGAAATTATAAAACTGTTTTAAACGCTCACGGTACTGCGTATGAATTTGATACGGCCCAGCCAAATTACCCGCTTTTAAGGATGCACCAAAAGTTGCCGCATACTGTTTACGGTACTGTTCAACTTCCTTTGCCAAAAACAAGGTGTGGTCTGGGTCTAGACTGTCGATATAAAAATCAAAAATACGCTGAGATGTAGACGCATCCAAACGCTGATTTAAATAATGCTGACGATCGACCAAGGTCGCCAATTGACGCGAAACCAAAGCTTGTTCCTGCGTCGGCACAATACTGTTGGCCACTGCAGCGGTGTTATTGGCTGCAATCGCTTCATTAATGGCGTGAGAAAAGAAAAAACCGCCAGTTGCAATAGCAACCGCACAAGCGATGGTTTGAAGTTTCATAAAAATATTTACGTCCTTGGTTTTTGACCAATCTCTGCTTTTCAATGCGAATCGAGCAGATTCAAAATCTTATATAACTTAATTAGGTTCTGTCGTGTAGTTTTATCATAATCTGTACTGTCAAAATGTAGCAAATCATTGCAGAATTCGGGTATTGTTTTTTTATTGATAAAAATCGAATACGGACACCCACTATGATTGGCGCATTGATGCTCGACATTGCAGGTACAGAGCTTACCCAAGAAGATATTGAACTATTACGCGCTCCGCAAGTCGGTGGCGTAATTTTATTTGCCCGAAATATCCAGTCACCTGCTCAAGTTCGTGCCTTAACCGATCACATGCGCCAAGTCCGTCCAGATATTTTAATTGCAGTGGATCAGGAAGGTGGCAGAGTTCAACGCTTGAAACAAGGTTTTACCTTATTGCCTGCTATGGGTAGATTTGGTGAACTGTACCAGACTGAACCAGAACGTGCGCTGAAACTTGCCGAAGAGTGTGGCTGGTTAATGGCCACCGAGGTGCTGGCTGTAGGTATTGATTTTAGTTTTGCACCCGTCTTGGATTTAAATGACATCAGCGATGTGATTGGAGATCGTGCTTTTGCTCAACAACCTGCCGACATTATTGCTTTGGCAGATGCCTTTTTACGCGGAATGCACCGTGCAGGTATGGCTACCACAGGCAAGCACTTTCCTGGACATGGTTCGGTTAAAGCGGATTCTCACGTGGCAGCCGCCATCGATTCACGTACCTTTGCAGAAATTCAGCAGCATGACCTGCAAACCTTTATCCAGTTGCAAAATCAGCTAGATGCCTTAATGCCTGCACATGTGATTTATGATCAAGTCGACCCAAACCCTGCTGGTTTTTCTGAATTTTGGTTACAACAAGTCTTGCGTCAAGATATGGGTTACGATGGCGTACTCTTTTCAGATGATTTAAGCATGCAAGCAGCCTGTGTTGCAGGCGATGCCGATGCCCGTTTGCGTGCAGCCTTAGCTGCAGGCTGTGATATGGGCTTGGTCTGCAACAACCGTGCAGCGCAACAACTGGCTTTAAATGCGATTACGGATTTTCCTTTGCCTAATCAAGCTCGATTGGAACGTATGCGTGGCAAAATTCCTGCCCTAAACACAGTTGAGTTGCGTGAAACCCTCGACTTGGGTGATGAATGGCGTACAGTGCGTGATCGCATCTTAACCTTTAAAGAACAAAGCGCAGCCTTATTGGCAGCGCAAGCCAGTCGAGACCCAACCGCTTATACAATTTAGATAAGCAGTACAAATAGTGCAGTTAAACCAAACTCAACCTGCACTTCATTTGAGAATCTGAGCATTACTTTTACGATAAAGAGACACGACAGCGTGTCTCTTTTTGATTATGATAAAATTTCTCATATTTTCAGCATGGCTTACATTCAGGATTTTGACCTGAGTTTATTTCTAAATAGCTGTGAAACCACATGACCACCATATAAAAAACTAAGGTCCAAATTCGTATGATAAGAACCGTAATTTCCCAAGAAGATCACTCGCAGAGTTCAAATACTCCCCCTGTAGCACCACCGCTATCTAAGCATCGCCATATTTCTTTTACTGCACATTATACGGGTTATATCTGGTATCAAATGGGTATATCACACCCTGTATTTGCAACCCGCAAAGGCAAATTTTTAGCCAAATTGGTGCATCCTCTAGAAAACTGGGCAGAACGTCATGTTGGCGGAAGTATGCGCAGTACACTCAAACAACGTCACCAAATGATTGATGCACATTTGAGCCAACTGATTCAGCAGCATCCACAACTACAAGTACTCGAAATTGCGTCTGGATTGTCGCCACGCAGTTGGAACTTCCGACAAAAATTTCCTGAATTGAATTACCGTGAACTTGATTTGCCAGATATGGCAAAAATTAAGACTCAAGCTTTGCAACAAATTAATCCCGATGCGCCTAAAGTGCTCACAGGTGACATTTTCAGTGAATCTTTCCAAGACATTTTTGAAAATTTTGACCACTCGCAGCCATTGGTCATTATTAGTGAAGGCTTGATTAACTACTTTAACTTAGACATGCTGCAACAGCTATTACAAGGCATGTGTAACTACACGCAAAACTTTCCAGAGCTGCATTATTTAACTGACATTTACCCTGAACCCATTAAGAACAAATTGGCCAGTTTTATTTGGAGTTCGAGTCGCTTACTGAAGTTTATGTCACGCAGTGCCTTCACTTTCCATTTTCAATCTCCACAGCAATTGTCACAGTTTTTTCAAAGTGCAGGTTTTGAGCAAGTCAAGGTACAACAGCCACAGTTATATTTTTCCAGCGCCCCGCTAGACAATTCAAATGAAGAACATCTAGGCGATCTAGTCTGGATGATTCATGCCTACAAAAAAAATAGCGTGGCTTAGCACGCTATTTTCATTCTTTCTTATTCAAGTAATTTCAGCTCTATGAAATCACAATATACCTAGCAGGCATATTCTAAATTTTGGGCAAGCGCTTTTTGACACGCTACATAGCGCAACAAACGCTCTGCTACATCAAAACTACCATGCTTAAACAATGCACGCAGTTGCGACCCTTCACTTTCAAAAATTAAACACTCTATGCTAAAGCTGCCTTCTTCATCTTGTAGCTGCAAGGCCATATCCCGTTCAAATTGTGCTGCCTGTGCAGCCAACGTTGGATTTTCAAAATCAAGTAACACACCAAAGAAGTTTAAATCGACAATGTGCGTGGCAACATTCAAATCAGAATGACGATGCTGCAAATGACTATGCGGGTTTTGTACAGCAATGCGAGCCTCACCACGACGTTCCATTGTCAGAAGCTGCGCACGTGTCATGGGAATAATACCCTCTAATTCCTGTATAGGCTCATCCCTTAAAAAAGTCGCAAATAAATTCATGGTTTCTTTACGGCGTTGTAATTGCGGCACATGATCGGCATTGGCAATCATGGCAAATTCCATATTCGGGCACTGTAAGGCAAAGTTGGCATTTTCATGTGGCAAGGTAAAACTGTCATATTGCCCACACGCCACCAGCACTTTACATTGAGGAATAGGCACATCAGTCAAGCGCAATAAACGGTTGCAGTTCACATCGTAGCGATCTTGCTCAGTGGCAGTAAAATCTGCCATTTGTCGGTAAAACAGACGCTTTGCGGTAGGCGACATACGGGTTTGTTCCATTTTGGCATGATTCACCAAGTACAAAATCACCGCCTGACCAAACTCATCCATGCGCTGTTCTTTCATTAAATGCAGCGATTCTTCAAGCAACATACGCCAACTTTTACGGGTCTTTTGCATCACCCCCATTAAAATCATGCGGTCAATCAATTCAGGGCGCTGATCTGCCAAACAGGACGCCACCACTGAACCGAGTGACATGCCCATCACCGAGACTTTGTCTAAACCGACTATATCCAACCAGTCACCCAGCATGTGCCCCAAGTCATGCAGTTCCAACGTTCCTGCAGACTCACCTGTTTCAACATTGGTCATTTGCTGATTAGCCCCCATAGAAGGCATATCAATTAAAATAATCGGGCCAGCACGAAATAGTTGCTCTACGCAGTATTTATAAGAATTAAAATTCTGGAATGCCCCGCCAACAATCACAATAGGAGTTAAATGAGCAGTTTCAGGCTGTGCAATCGCCATGTATTCCACTTTCCAGCCATTGATCCAAGTGGTGCGAGCGGGTTGTTTAAAACTGTGTTTATCGTAAATATCAAAAAAGCAGACATGAGACCCTGAGTCCTGTACGTCCGTGTCCATCTGGATCATGGAATTCATATTCCTTACCTCCATGCGCATTTTATTTTTATTGTGCAAGTGTTCGTAATAGAACGATTGCCATCTTTACCGAAGTGGCATCCTGCTTATTGTTGTGAATGACATCATTGTCTTATCGCATCATTCTATACAGGTGCTGATTTTATACGCAACAATTTCCATGACCGCTCATCTACTTTTAAAGATGAATAGATTACAAAATATTTAAAGATTGAACAATTTAGTCAATTTTCCGCCTAGATGCTTCATTGTATAGGCACAGACTGTTAATATCAGATAGAAATTTCTAAGTGATCAAACCGCTATGCAAGAGTCTATTGAACAATATATGCAAACGGTAGGACAACAAGCACGCCAAGCCTCTCGTGTCTTAGCAAGCGCTTCTACCCAATCTAAAAACAATGCGTTATCGGCTATTTATACGGCATTGGAAAATAGCGAGTCTGCTATTTTAGCTGCCAACCAAATTGATATGACCAAAGGTCGTAACAATAACTTGGATAGCGCACTGCTAGATCGCTTAGAACTCAACCCCGCACGTTTTAAAGGTATGTTACAAGGCCTGAAAGATGTGATTGGCTTAATGGACCCTATTGGTGAAATTACCGATATGGCCTATCGCCCATCTGGTATTCAACTAGGCAAAATGCGTGTGCCACTGGGTGTGGTAGGCATGATTTACGAATCACGTCCGAACGTGACCCTTGAAGCTGCATCTTTGGCTTTAAAATCAGGCAATGCCATTATTTTACGTGGTGGTTCTGAAGCATTGGAATCCAATCAAGCCATTGCAACTGCGATTCAACACGGTTTAAAAGCTTCAGGTTTGCCAGAAACTTCGGTGCAAGTGATTAACACTTCAGACCGTGCTGCAGTCGGGCAACTGATTACCATGTCTGAATATGTGGATGTAATTGTGCCACGTGGCGGTAAAAGTCTGATTGAACGCATCAGCAATGAAGCACGTATACCAGTGATTAAACATTTAGATGGTAACTGTCACGTATTTGTAGAAGCACAGGCTGACTTGCAAAAAGCGCTACCAATTGCACTGAATGCCAAAACGCACCGTTATGGCGTGTGTAATGCTATGGAAACCTTGTTGGTCGATGAGCGAGTTGCAGAACAATTTCTACCTCGCATTGCAGAACTGTATGCAGAGAAACAGGTCGAATTACGCGGTTGCCCAGCAACCCAAAAGATTTTAGGCACGACCGTCAAAACTGCCACAGAAGAAGACTGGTACACCGAATATCTAGGTCCGATTTTGGCGGTTAAAGTGGTTTCAGGCATAGATGAAGCGATTGAACATATTAATAAATATGGTTCACATCATACCGATGCGATTATTACTGAAAACTTTAGCTTGGCGCGCCAGTTCCTTGCTGCGGTCGATTCAAGCTCAGTCATGATCAATGCATCTACTCGCTTTGCCGATGGTTTTGAATATGGCCTTGGTGCTGAAATTGGTATTTCAACCGACAAAATCCATACCCGTGGCCCTGTAGGCTTAGAAGGCCTAACCTCACAAAAATGGGTGGTCTTTGGTGATGGTCAAATTCGCCAATAAAATCCATTTGTAATTTTGCAACATCTAAATGTAATGTTCAGTTTCACATGAAGCTGAACATTACCCGACGACTCGCTTTAGACACAGTTCCACTACACACTTTCAAATTACACTCGCCTAAAATTTAAAAATTGATGATTAGAAAAAATCAGTAAAAAGAGTGACCTTGCTTATGTTTTATTACTTAATTATTAGTACTTTTGCCTTGGCACTTTTAGTGTCATTTGTGGTGATGCGTCTATTCTCTGGCTCCATTAATGATATTTTGGCACGTATCATTCACGACCCTATCCATGAAGCATGGGCAAAATACACCAAGTTTGCAGGCATGGTGGTGGGCACATCATCAGGCATTCGTATTTACGATATGGAAAAATACATCACGCCGCTGACCTATGCCGAAAATGATAAAAAAATTGTAATAGAACTGACTCAGGAGCGCTGGGTACTAGAAATTTACCGCACCATTATTGAAACATTGCAAGGTTTGGCTTGGATGATGCTGGTATTTTTTATGGTGGCATTAATTGCTTATGTGATTGTCCGCTGGTCGGAAATTAAGTACGCAGCTAAATCCAAATAAACCAAATTCAAATTAAGAAATAATTTAAAACAGTTTGCCACTCGTCTAGGCAATGAAGTGTGCTATGTTAAGAGAATACAACAGGAATTAAGCAGAAAAATTGACCGTTATTTCATGAATAAATGAAAGTTTTGGACTGATAAATTTTAATTATTTATGATTTCATGGTCGATAATGCTTAAGTCTAATCTCCTAAAGTCTATCTAGGAGCAACAAAAAACCCATGATAAAACATACATACTGATCAAGATTGCAGCGCAACACATTGCCATTTGCCATCCTTGCCGCGCAGCTTGATTCACTAGGGATAACTTCAATTAGAATTCGGGTACATAAACGTGACTACATCAGTATTAGTGATTAACTGCGGATCTTCTTCTATTAAATATGCACTCGTGTCTGAGCGCCGCGAAGATCGTATTTTTGGTTTGGCAGAAAATCTAGGTTCTGCTGATGCACGCATTAAAGGTGTTACCGTCGGTGGTGAACCTCTCGAACTTTCTATTCCACATGCTGACCACGAAAAAGCATTGGAAACAATTTTAGGCCGCTTGTCGCAATATAAGCCTCAAGCCATTGGTCACCGCGTTGTACACGGCGGTACTTTAACCAAAGCAGAATTATTAACAGAAGAAATTGTTCAACGTATTCGTGCAGCAACTCCGCTTGCTCCGTTACATAACCCAGCACACTTGGTGGGTATTGAAGCAACGATGCGTTTGTTCCCAGAGCTTCCGCAAGTCGCTGTATTTGATACTGCATTCCACCAAACTATGCCTGCACACGCTTACCGTTATGCAGTACCTAAATTCTTATATACTGACCACAACGTACGTCGTTATGGCTTCCACGGTACAAGCCATGCGTATGTTTCAGAGCGTGGTTCAGAATTGGCTGGCAGCTTTAAACAAGGCGGCTGGTTAACAGCTCACTTAGGTAACGGTAGCTCAACTTGTGCGATTTGGAATGGTCAAAGTGTAGATACATCTATGGGCTTAACCCCACTTGAAGGTTTGGTAATGGGTACCCGTAGTGGTGATGTAGATCCAAGCTTACACAGCTTCCTTGCAAGCAACTTGGGTTGGGACATCTACAAAATTGACAAGATGCTAAACAGCCAAAGTGGTTTACTCGGCTTGTCAGGTTTATCGAACGACATGCGTACTTTAATTGAAGCATCTGAACAAGGTAATGAAGATGCAACGCTTGCTATTGAAGTATTCTGCTACCGTTTAGCTAAATCTTTAGCTGCGCTTAGCTGTGGTCTACCACGCTTAGACGGCTTGTTCTTCACTGGTGGTATTGGTGAAAACTCTGCTTATATCCGTGAAAAAACAGTATCTTACTTACCACACTTCGGTTTCAACTTCAGTAAAGAGCGTAACGACAACTTAAAGCGTGGTACTGAAGGTCGTATTGATGCTGGTACTGGCCCACAAATTTGGGTTGTACCAACTGACGAAGAAGGCCGTATTGCTAAAGAAACTGCGCACGTTGCTGAGGAGCTAAAGTCAGCTGGAAAAAAGTCTGAATGTGATGCTGCGATTGCTTAAGCAATCGTAGTATCTGGTGTGCCTTCAATAAATTCCTAAATGATTTAGAAAAAACTATGAAAACAATACTTTTGGTTCCTACTGAAATTGGTGTTGGCTTAACATCAGCATGTCTAGGTTTAATTTACGCTTTGGAATGCCAAGGCGTAAAAGCAGGCTTTTTAAAGCCTTTCTCGCAAGAATTACAGCCAGAAGCAGACCGCACTACAGCGTTGTATCGTCATTTATTCAAGCATGAAACTGTTGAGCCGATTGCTTATAGCACGCTGACTGAACGCTTAAAAAATGATGAAAACGACGAATTGCTCGAAGATGCAGTACGTTTACATCGTGAAATTTCTAAGCACCATGATGTGATTATTGTTGAAGGCGTGTTGCCAAACGGACGTGATCCTTTTGCAACTGAACTGAATGCTACTTTGGCCAAAGCACTTGATGCAAAAGTAATCATTGTCAGCAATGCCGACATTAACAACGCTGCAAAAACAGCTGCCAAAGTAGACAACCAATTACGTTTCTTTGGTGGCGCAAGCTGCGAACGTACTGCGGGCGTATTGTTCATGCGTACCAAAGGTTTGCCAGAAGATTCTGCACAAATTCCAGTTACGCTTGATCCAAACTTACGTTTAATTAGCGACACCAACCAATTTGTCAGTGCGATTCAAACCACGCACCCAATGATTGGTAAAGACTGTATGCCTGTAATTGGTTTAGTACCCTTCAGCAATACTTTAAGTGTGCCACGTATGTCTGACTTGGCTGCGCACATTTCTGCAGAATGGATTAGCCAAGGTGAAGCTGCACAGCGCCGTGTTCTACACAGCAGCCTGATTGCATCAAACATCGAACATGAAATGCACAAGTTTGTTGCAGGCGAACTGATCATTAGTGGTTCTGACCGTGTAGATGTATTGCTTGCGAGTAGCTTAGCTAGCAGCAATGGTATTCCACTTGCAGGTTTAGTTTTAACTGAGCATCAAGCACCAAGTGCGCAAGCTTTAGAATTCTGTCAAACGGCTATCAAAAATGGCTTGCCAATTTTACACACCAAATTGAGCACCTTTGACACTGCACAACAATTGTTAAATCTCAGCAATGAAATTCCTGTAGATGACACTGAACGTGCTGAACAAGTTACACGTTTTGTTGCGAGCCACATCAATGCTGACTGGTTAACGCAATTAATTAGCGATTCGCACAAACCACGTTTATCGCCTTCTGCATTCCGTCACGAATTGGTACAAAAATCAATTGCAGCGAAAAAACGTATTGTATTACCTGAAGGTGATGAACCACGTACCGTTCAAGCTGCAGCAATTTGTCAATCACGTGGTATTGCCCACTGTATTCTATTGGCAAAACCTGAAGCTGTCGTAGATGTTGCCAAAGCACGTGGTATTGAACTTCCACATGATTTAGAAATCATTGATCCTGACTTGATCCGTGAAAACTATATCGAAAAAATGGTGGAAATGCGTAAAGGCAAACTCACTGAAGACCAAGCACGTGATCAGCTACAAGACACTGTAGTACTTGGTACCATGATGTTGGCACTTGATCAGGTCGATGGTTTAGTTTCAGGTGCAGTACACACCACTGCCAACACTGTTCGCCCTGCATTCCAGCTGATTAAAACTGCTCCAGACTACTCATTGGTATCTTCAGTATTCTTCATGTTGTTACCAGATGAAGTCTACGTGTACGGTGACTGTGCAATTAACCCAGACCCAGATGCGGAACAATTGGCTGAAATTGCAATCCAGTCTGCAGACTCTGCAAAAGCGTTTGGTATTGACCCACGCATTGCGATGATTTCTTATTCAACCGGTACTTCAGGTGCAGGTGCTGATGTAGAAAAAGTAGCGAAAGCGACTGAAATTGCGAAACAGCGTCGTCCTGATTTACTGATTGATGGCCCATTACAGTACGATGCAGCATCTGTTGAAAGTGTTGGTCGCTCTAAAGCACCTAACTCTGAAGTTGCAGGCCGTGCCAATGTGTTCATTTTCCCTGACCTGAACACTGGTAACACGACTTATAAAGCCGTACAACGTTCTGCGAATGTGGTAAGTGTTGGTCCAATGCTACAAGGTTTGAACAAACCAGTAAACGACTTGTCTCGTGGTGCATTGGTAGATGACATTGTGTTTACCATTGCATTGACTGCAATTCAAGCAGAGCAACAAGCTGCACAGTAATTCGTAAATTGAAGTTTTACAAACCACCTAATTGAAAAATTGGGTGGTTTTTTTATGGTTTTTCACTTTCCACGCTCAATTCTCAATCATTGTTCCACATGATTATTTAGCATGACTAATATCAAAACTTCTGCGCCAACCACACCGTATGCCCTGCACAATCCTGATCTTCAGCCTGCATGTCCAATACCTTAAACCCATGTTGTGCTAACAATTGACGGTATTCTTCTTGCGATAAACTGGCATGATAGAGAGCCTCACCAAACATTTCCCCGATTGCCTCGCCTGCTGCTGGCCCACTTGTAAACATCAATACGGCATTGGGTTTAGACCACTTTGCAAATTGTGTAAACATGCCACGCTGGTCTTGTGGCGTTAAATGAAAAAAACTATCCCACGCCAAAATAGCATCAAAGCGCTGATTCAATTCTACAGAACGCATATCGGCTTCAATCCAACATTGTGATGGAAAATGTTCTCGTGCCATTTCCAGCATGGTGTCTGAACTATCCACACCTGTAAGCTGATGCCCATGTTGTAATAGATACGCTGCAATTGGACGGCCTGAACCACAACCTAAATCTAAAATTTTGGCCTGCGCAGGTAAATAACGCAGCAAACGATCCAGCCAGTTTTTCTCATATAGCACCTGACCACGTAAAGCCGTCCACGCTCGGGCATGCCTTTTATACATTGGGATAATCTGAGCCGCCAAAGCAGAGGAATCTGTCATCACATAACTTCAATATTGAGCAAATAGAGTTCTGAACATAACGGAAAATTTAGCCTTAAAGAAGCAAAATCAGTGCATATCGCAATGTTTATTTTTGCTTGATCTTTCATCAATCTCCCACAGCCCATGTGCGATATTAAACTTTCGCCCAAAGCTTGATCAAAGTGCCCACAACGACCACATTTTGTCTTATAATTTAGTCCGCTAGCTATCCGCCCGCTCAAGAGATTTTTGATATGACAACTATTATCAAGCAAGAAGACTTGATCACTTCGATCAAAGACGCGCTTCAGTTTATTTCCTACTATCATCCACAAGACTTCATCCAAGCGATGAGCCGTGCTTATGATCGTGAAGAAAACAAAGCTGCGAAAGATGCGATTGCACAGATCTTAATTAACTCACGTATGTGTGCAGAAGGTCATCGTCCAATCTGTCAAGATACTGGTATCGTAAACGTATTCCTTGAAGTGGGCTTAGACGTTAAATTTGATTTAACCATGAGCTTAGATGATGCAATTAACGAAGGTGTACGTCAGGGTTACCTAGAAAACTCAAACGTGCTTCGTGCATCTGTATTGGCTGATCCTGCATTTGGTCGTAAAAATACCAAAGACAATACCCCTGCAGTAATTCACTACAAACTCGTTCCAGGTAACAAAGTTGATATTACGGTTGCTGCTAAAGGTGGTGGTTCAGAAAACAAATCTAAATTGGCCATGCTGAACCCATCTGACTCAATTGTAGACTGGGTACTTAAAACTGTTCCAACCATGGGTGCAGGCTGGTGTCCACCGGGTATGCTTGGTATTGGTATTGGTGGTACTGCTGAAAAAGCCATGATGCTTGCAAAAGAAGCACTCATGGAAGAAATCAACATGGACGAATTATTGCGTCGTGGCCCACAAAATAAAATGGAAGAACTCCGTATTGAGATCTTCGAGAAAGTAAACGCATTGGGTATTGGTGCTCAAGGTTTAGGCGGCTTAACTACAGTACTTGATATTAAAATCAAAGACTATCCTTGCCACGCTGCGGGCAAACCAGTGGGCATGATTCCAAACTGTGCGGCAACTCGTCACGCACACTTCCAGTTAGATGGTTCAGGTGTTGCACACATTCAAGCACCTAAACTGGATGACTACCCAGAAGTGACTTGGGACTCTTCTAAATCTAAACGTGTAGATTTAGACAACATCACTCAAGAAGAAATGAACACTTGGCAGCCGGGCGATACTTTATTATTAAACGGTACGATTTACACAGGTCGTGATGCTGCGCACAAACGCATGGTAGACATGATCAACAATGGTGAAGAATTACCAGTCGACTTAAAAGGCAAGTTCATTTACTACGTTGGCCCAGTTGACCCTGTGGGTGATGAAGTGGTTGGCCCTGCAGGTCCGACAACAGCAACACGTATGGACAAGTTCACACGCCAAGTATTAGAGCACACTGGTTTGTTCGGTATGATTGGTAAGGCGGATCGTGGTCCTGCAGCAATTGAAGCCATCAAAGACCATAAAGCAACTTACCTTATGGCAGTAGGTGGTGCGGCTTATCTTGTATCTAAAGCTGTACGTGAAGCAGAAGTGGTTGCTTTTGAAGACTTAGGTATGGAAGCAATCTACAAGTTCAAAGTTGAAGATATGCCTGTTTCTGTTGCGGTGGATGTAAACGGTACATCAATCCACGCCATTGCACCAAAAATCTGGCAAGCTAAAATTGGTAAAATTCCTGTTGTAGACGCTGCAGCAGAATAATTTTCCAATACAGTGATAAAGAAAAAGCACCCAAACTTTGGGTGCTTTTTTATGCATGCTAGAAATGAACAAAAGCAATGCGCAAGATAAAGATGAAAAACCTTACCAGGTTCGAGGATCCCACAACTTAAATGGCTGAGTTAAATGCACATCTTCCGCAGGGTCATATTTCTCATGCTTAATTTTTTGTGGCTTTTTGCGTAACTTGCCTGTGTGCTGATCTTCCGCAACAAAGTTATAGCTTTCTGTTTTGAGTTGGGTAAATGCGATTTCCTGTTGTGCGGTACTTGTAGGCATTAAAATTAAAGGCCCTGAAACTTCCTTACGGGTACTCAAATTTTCTTCGTCATACTTAATAAAATATGACTGCCCTGCCTGCACCTGAAAATCTAAATACTTCGGTTTTTGAAAATGTAATGCCCCCAAAGGACGACTCACACTTAAACGATACTCACCCGGGGCAAGTTCAATCCAGTAATAATGATTGTGCAATAAACTTGGAATCCGATGCTTATTGATAAACATACTGGCTGCGACAATTTCCTGCCTATTCCACTTAGAGTCAGGGCGATACAAATACACAATGGCCGCATCTTGATGCTGTGCCTGAATGGGCTGAAAACGCTGCCCCAGTTTTTGATTAACCCAACCACCAATGGTCATCATGCCCAAGCGGTGCTGCTCTACAAAACCCGGTTTCTGTTCTAAATCTAAAACTTTTAAAGTACTCGGTGGTTGCGTTTGTTGCACCACGTTTTTTTTGCCATGACATCCCACTAGCATTAAACTGGTCACGACCAAGATTGCGACACCACGCATGTCTATCCCTCACTGCGTTTCTTATTTTTGTAAATTAAGTTTTTGCAAATCAAGCTGCAAATTCATTTTGCAATTGTTGTTTTGAATAATAGGCGTCCTCGCCTTGAACTAAGATTAACACCGCCTTGTTTTTTTTGACAATAAAAAACGTGCCGAAACCTAGCGTTTCGGCACGTTTCAGACGAACAGCGAATTAAGCTGTTTTGCTGTCTAATACTTTTAAGTCGACTTTTTCTTCAACTGACTCTTCAGCTTTGGCTTGACGCTCGACCTGAAATTCAGGCTTCGCACCCTCATCAATCACAGCCTCAGTCACCACCACTGTACCTACATCGGTACGGCTTGGTAGGTCATACATGGTTTCAAGCAAAGCATTTTCTAAAATAGAACGCAAACCACGTGCACCTGTATTACGTTCAAGGGCTTTTTTCGCCACTGCACGTAAAGCCGCCTCTTCAAAGACTAAATCGACATTTTCCATCTCGAATAAGTATTGATACTGACGGGTTAAGGCATTTTTTGGTTCAGTCAAAATTTGCAATAATGCATCTTCATCCAGTTCATCTAGTGTTGCAATCACTGGCAAACGACCAATAAACTCTGGAATTAAACCAAACTTCACCAAGTCAGTTGCTTCTACCTGACGGAATAAATCAGACAATTTCTTGCCTTCATCTTTTTTCTTCACGTCTGCAGTAAAACCAATCCCGCCTTTTTCCTGACGTTGCTGCACAATTTTCTCTAAACCAGAGAATGCACCACCACAAATAAACAGGATATTTGAGGTATCAATTTGAATGAATTCTTGCTGCGGATGCTTACGTCCACCTTGAGGTGGAATAGATGCAACCGTGCCTTCAATCATTTTAAGCAAGGCTTGCTGAACACCCTCACCTGATACATCACGGGTGATAGATGGATTTTCAGACTTACGTGTGATCTTGTCGATCTCATCGATATAGATAATGCCTTTTTGTGCTTTTTCTACATCGTAATCGGCTTTTTGCAACAGCTTTTGCACAATGTTTTCGACATCTTCACCCACATAACCCGCTTCGGTTAATGTGGTCGCGTCTGCCATTGCAAAAGGAACATCCAATAGGCGCGCCAAAGTCTGTGCAAGTAAGGTTTTACCCGAACCTGTTGGCCCAACCAGCATGATGTTACTTTTTGAAATTTCGACAGTATCGTCTGTCTTATGCCCTTGCTGGGTCACTTTCAGACGTTTGTAATGGTTATACACTGCAACCGATAAGGTTTTCTTCGCAGTGTCCTGACCAATCACATACTGGTCTAGCGCAGCACGAATTTCATGTGGTTTTGGCAATGGACGTGTTGCCCAATCACCCGACTCAACTTGTTGACTGGTCTGAACCAAGTCTAAGCATACGTCCACACATTCATTACAGATGTATGCGTCCTCGCCTGCAATCAGCTTCCCGACTTCAGACTGCGTTTTACCGCAAAATGAACAATGTTTTTGTCCCTGAGGATGTTCGGACATAGTCACTCCAATATCTCAATCTTTAAAACTTATGGACGTTTTGTTAAAACTTCATCCACAAGACCGTATTCCTTCGCTGCCTGTGCAGTCATGAAGTTATCACGGTCGGTATCTCTTGCGACAGTTTCATAGTCCTGACCACTATGTTCTGCCATTAAACGGTTTAAACGCTCTTTAATGAATAGAATTTCACGTGCATGAATTTCAATATCAGATGCCTGACCACGGAAACCACCAAGTGGTTGGTGAATCATGACACGCGCATTTTCAAGACAGTAACGCTTACCTTTTGCACCTGCGTTGAGCAGGAAAGCACCCATAGATGCTGCTTGTCCCATACAGTAAGTCACAACATCAGGCTTAATAAATTGCATGGTATCGTAAATTGCCATACCTGCAGTCACTGAACCGCCTGGTGAGTTAATGTATAGGTGAATATCTTTATCTGGGTTTTCTGCTTCTAAAAATAACATCTGCGCCACAATTAAGTTGGCCATATTATCTTCGACTTCACCCGTCAAAAAAATGACACGTTCACGTAAAAGACGTGAATAAATATCAAAAGAACGCTCACCACGAGAGGATTGTTCAACCACCATGGGTACTAAAGCATTTTCAATTGTTGGAACATACATATGGTTATTTATTCCTAAATTCTTGTGACACGACTCATGTTCACAATATGAGGGATAATTGTCTAAATTGCAAAATATTCACAGCTTAAATCGTAGATATTTTGAGTTAAATGTTGTCGATCTGTGAAAAACCAAAAACTGCGATGCAATAAAAAAGGCGCACAAAGCGCCTTTTTTACCTAAAGCCAATTAGCCTTGTTGACGAGCTTGTTGCTCTTTCAATAAGTCTTCATAGCTTACAGATGTATCAGTCACTTTTGCAGAAGCCAAGATGTGATCTACAACCTGATCTTCTAAAACAACTGCTTCGATTTGTGAACGCTGTTGTTTGTCATTTTTGAAGTATTCAATTACTTCGTTTGGATCTTCATAAGAAGAAGCCATATCTTCGATGTAAGCATCTACACGTGCTTGGTCAACTTCAAGTTTAGCATCTGCCAATACTTTGCTAACCAATACGCCTAGTTTTACAGATTTTTCAGCTTGTTCTTTGAACAATTCATCTGGAAGCATGCTTGAGTCAAATGCTTTTGCACCTTGCGCACCAAACTGCTGAGTGAATTGCTGAATCATTTGCTGACGTTGACGGTCAACTTCTTGAGCAACCATCGCTGCTGGAAGTTCAACTTCGTTTGCAGCAACCAAAGCATCAAAAGTTGCGCCTTTCACTTGGTTACGTAAACCATTTTTCACTTCACGTTCCATGTTTTTACGAACGTCAGCTTTTAATTTGTCTACGCCATCTTCTTCAGAAATACCGAAAATTTGTAGGAATTCAGCATCAATTTCTGGAAGTTTTTGCTTTTCAACAAGTTTCACAGTGATTTTGAATTGAGCTGCTTTACCTGCAAGGTTTGCTGCTTGGTAGTCTTCAGGGAAAGTTACATCAATAACTTTCTCTTCGCCTTTTTTCATGCCCACGATGCCATCTTCAAAACCAGGAATCATGCGACCAGAACCAAGTACCAATTTAAAGTCTTCAGCAGCACCGCCTTCGAACTTCTCGCCATCTACAGTGCCTTCAAAGTCAAAAGTCACTTGCATGTCTTTTTTCGCCATGCCTTTGGTTTCTGCCCAAGAAGCACGTTGCTTTTGAAGATTTTCAAGCATTTGTTCAACGTCTTTGTCGTTCACTTCTGAAGACTTACGTTCAACTTCTAAACCTTCAAATTTCACTTCAACTTCTGGATAAACTTCAACTGTCGCTTCGTAAACTAAAGCGTCGTCTTTCATTTCAGTTTTTTCGATATTTGGCATACCAACAGCGTTGATTTTTTCTTGTTGGATTGCTTCAAAAACGGTATCACGAATAATGTCGTTCACCACTTCTTGATAAATACCCGCACCGTATTCACGACGAACAACGTTTACAGGCACTTTACCTGGACGGAAGCCGTTGATCTTCACAGTTTTGGCAGTGCGTTTCAAGCGAGCTTCAAACTGCTCGTTAATACGGCTCGTCGGTACAGATACATTTAAACGACGGGCAACGCCCGAAACCGCTTCAGAAGTTACTTGCATGGCTTCCTCGATATAGTTAGTAATAACAGTTTATAAAAAAGTGCCACATTATATGACAACATTAAAGGATATACAAAATACGTTCTGATCTCGACTGAATTTTTTTAATCGACACGCTATTTTCTGTAAATTTTCAACTTTGTGTATATTTCTTGTTGTAAATAAGAATCCTTATCATTATTATTAGCCAACTCCTTCATGAATGATTCTAATTACCATATAGGTCTGAATTAGGATCATTGATTCATATTAGAGATATAATTTTATGGCTAAGTTCAACCTACACCCGCTGTGTCTTGCATTACTTGGGGCAACCTCTACTGCTGTTTTCGCAAATACCTCTACCGATGCGACTTCAACCCACCAACTTTCCACAATTGTGGTTTCAGCGGCAGGTTTTGAACAAGAGCTAAAAAATGCACCCGCATCTATTAGTGTGGTGACCAAAGAAGATATTGAAAAGAAAAATGCCACCAGCATTGCTGATTTATTAGCAGATGTTCCTGGTATCGATATACGTTCTGGTGTCGGTAAAACCTCTGGTCTAAATATAAAAATGCGTGGTCTTGGAAATGATTACAGCTTAATTTTAATTGATGGTCGTCGTCAAACTACCTCGTCAGATGTTACCCCAAATGGTTTTGGAGAAACATCAAACGGATTTTTACCCCCACTGGCTGCAATCGAAAGAATTGAAGTGATTCGTGGCCCTATGGCTACTCGCTATGGCTCAGAAGCGATGGGTGGTGTGATCAATATCATTACCAAAAAAGTGTCTGATGAGTGGAATGGGAATGTCACTGTCAGCGGTAATGTCATGGAAAGTAATGCCGAAGCAGACTCATGGAAAACCAGTTTTGTCGTCAATGGACCACTGATCAATGACCGTTTAGGTTTGCAACTACGTGGCAGCTATTTAGACCGTCAACGTTCAGAACGTATTCAGGGTTCAACAGGTCGTGACCCACGCCCAAGCAAAGCTGATAATTATGATATCGGTGCAAAATTAGACTTTAAACTTGATGATCAAAACTCTTTTTGGATCGATGGTTTTTCATCAACTCAAAAATATGACAATTCAGATCAACGTTTGGGTAACTTCATTTCTCGTGGCGGTATTGCAGGATATGAAGATGAACTTGAGTTTAATCGTATTCAAATTGCTGCAGGTCATGATGGACAATATGACTTCGGTTTGTGGAAAACTTATATCAGTCAGAATACAACTGAGACTAAAGGACGCACCATTCCAACGGATGCATTTCCAGCACTTGCAGGACAACCCCGCAAATTAGAAAATACTGATTTAGTCTTTGACTCACATTTAGTCACTCCAATTGCGAACCACAAACTTACTATTGGCACCGAATATAAAGACACTACTATTGCAGATGATATCGCAGGCATTGGTAAAGAATTTACTCAAGATACTTGGTCACTGTATGCTGAAGATGAATGGCAATTAAGAGATAACCTTTATTTTACCTTTGGTGGACGCTACGAAGATCACAGTGGTTTTGGTGGACAGTTTAGCCCGCGCGCATATTTGGTATGGAATACAACCGATGACTTAACGATTAAAGGAGGCGTCAGCACAGGCTATAAAACTCCATCAGCCAAAGATTTGTATAACGGTATCAATGGTTATAGTGGACAAGGTGCAACACCAAGTCTCGGAAATCCTGATCTAGATCCAGAAACTTCAGTCAACTATGAACTTGGTTTTAATTATCAACCGACTGATGCTTTAAATTTAACGGCAACAGCATTCTTCAACCAAGTTGAAGATAAAATTATTTCTAAAACCTTTAGCTGTCAAACCAATGACTGTTCTAACTTCAGCAACAAAGTTACCTCTTTTAGTAAAAGCTTTAATGCTGATGAAGCAGAAATTTACGGATTAGAAACTTCATTGCAGTACCAAATTATCCCAGAATGGGATATCAAAGCCTCCTACACCTTTACAGAATCAGAAATCACCAAAGGTGATGATAAAGGGTATGCTTTAGAATCAACTGCTAAACATTTACTTAACTTGACTTCAACTTGGCATATTAATGATGCATTTGATATTTGGTTACAACATGAGTACCAATCTGGTCGCCCTCGCTTTACTGCCAAACCAACAGATGCCGGCTCACAAAGCATTGAAGTACAAACAAATAATGAGTTCTCTGGGTATAACCTCTTTAACTTAGGCACAAGCTATCAATTTAACGATCACATTCGTATTAATGCTGCGGTAAACAACTTACTAGATAAAGACTTTACCCAAAATATGGATTACATCGATATCAATGGTGATACACAACAGGCATATAAATATCTATCTATCGGACGCAGTTCTGAAGGTACATATTTAGCAGGCCGTAACTACTGGCTTTCTGTTTCTTATGACTTCTAAGTCTTAAACTTCATCTCAAACCCTGCTTCGGCAGGGTTTTCTAGTCTCCCCCCCAAGCCTTTCACGTTCACATCGTTTTATTAAATAATAATATTGATAATGATTATTATTTTCAAATAAGAATTAAAGAGAAACACCACTCCGCACATTGTTATTGATAATGATTCTCAATACAATTAGAAACAATTGTTATAGACGTCATAACAACAACTTCACACTTTATTCATTTTGAACTAAAAACGCTGAATAAAGCGTGGCCTCCTGTTGGTTTACATTTAGGGAAATACCATAAATGGCACAGATCAAAAGCCGCAAACACAATCGCTCTGCGCAACTGATGGC
>LSQX01234252.1_pt2 | contig 25694 bp, 17 predicted proteins | sample 654561 | NCBI WGS metagenome assembly LSQX01 (sample SAMN04489861, study PRJNA283612) | anaerobic digester metagenome | isolation source: 4 biogas reactors fed with cattle manure at either 37C or 55C with and... | place: Denmark: Kongens Lyngby | collected 2014 | reverse complement strand
AATTAGAATATTAGTTAGGATCAGCTCAATAGGGTTAAGGTTAATTTTTCCCTTGGTCATTGCGAATTGCAGTGGAGCATCCTGTTTTTTTACGTATGTTTTGGCTTGCTACGCATTGCTCGTAGTGACAAAATTGTCACACTGTCGCCGTTTCCATATCACCATAATGTGATTCACACAGGAGAAAAACTGTTATGGCGTTGCCTACACTTTATTCGTTAATGTCTTTTTATTACAACAATAAAGACAATAATACACTTTATTCGGTTGCTGGGCTGATTATAGATAATTTGGATAAAATTCCTTATTCCACAATTGCCGAACTTGCAGATTTATGCTATACCGCGCCTTCCACAATCAGCCGGTTAGTCAAGAAGTTTGGATGTAATAGTTTCCCCGAATTTCGAAGCAATGTCGCCAACGAACTGAGCGAATACAGATTCTCGTATCGCCCTGTGCCGTACCAACTTAGCAGTAAGATGCGGGATCACTGGGATTTATTTTTTGATTACATGAGGGACATTATTGATTCTCTTGAAAAGAATTATAACGCGGACATTATTAATAATATTTTAGATTTTCTTCATGTTGCGAGCAAACTTTTTTTATATGGAAATATCGTATCCGAGTCCGCGAGACTTTGTTTTCTGAACAATTTTGTTATATTGGCAAAGAAAAAAGCTTACTTAATAGATTCCAATAAGCCTAACAGTGTTGATTATAAAAATATAGATGGCAACAGCGTGTTATTTACAGCGTTTACCGATGCTAAACAACCGCAAAGTGTATATCGCCTGATGCAAATTGCAAAGGACAATAATGCGAAAATCATATCTATATCGCCCCCAAACATTCCCGATCTTTCCCATTTTGCGGACTGTATTTTGGAGATTACTTTACCCCAGACTAGCATGGATTATATTGTGTATGATATGTATCTAGGGTTAATAACAGTGGCATACAGGAACAAATATATAGATTAGTATCGTCAAAGCAATAGAAGGCTGCGTAAATTGCTGCTTTCCACCTATTTCTTTGACACCGTTTTTGTTGATCTTCCTCTTCCGGTGTTTACCTCTTTGTCCACTCGAATGGGAGCAGATCGCACAGCAATCCGTACTGATGATAAACATCCCTTTGCCCCTAATCTACAAATCAATAAAACAACATTAAACAATATAAAACATAAAAAGCGTTGGCGATTGTTCTGTCATTATATTGTTCAAGCAGATCCTAATTGCAGATATGGATTTCATTGATTTTCTCCATGATCTGACCGAGTTCATCAAACCGCATCTCGTAAAAGCCCGTTACAGTTACTTACACAAAACGCGTGGTCCAAAAGAGCCGGTTGTTAAAAACGGCGTAACCTCAATCATGATCGCGAAGTATATCGCTCGATCGACTTAATGCATAGATCAAGGAAACTACCTTCACCCAAAGTGTTGATTTTAAAGAACATCGCTTGGCTTCCGCCGGATGTGATCGCGGAAACATGCAGGTTTTGGCCATCATCAAGAACACTGATGTTCATGCTGACTCGATTCTTGCCGATCATGCTGTAGCGTTCATAGACACGAACCGCCATTTTCACCTGACCGGCGCTGAAGTCGCTACCATCCTCATAAGTGGCTGTGGCACTGCCTTGAGTGATATCTCGATGCAGATTGTTGAGAAAGTCGTTGAAATTACCGGAAAATATTCTTTCGTATTTAGCCATTTCCTTTTCCTCTCGATTATTGGTTTAATTGGGATAGGTCAGGCAATTCTTTCAATTGAATCGCATTCAAATGTTATTCGCTGGACTGCTAAGGTTATTCTATCACATAGGAGATTTTCGTTCAGGGAAAATAGAGATACAATTAAAGGGAAAGTTGATGCAAAAGATGAGTGGAAGGTGAGTGATCATGCCGTTTACCATGGTTCGTCAGGATATAACAAAAATGAAAGTTGATGCCATCGTCAATGCCGCCAACACTGAATTGCAAATAGGCGGCGGAGTTTGCGGAGCTATTTTCAGAGCGGCGGGAGCGGAGAGGCTTCAGGCGGCTTGCGACGAGCTTGCCCCGATTAAAACAGGAGAGGCGGTTATTACTCCGGGGTTCGATTTGCCATCCAAGTTTGTTATTCATACGGCGGGCCCTGTTTATAGAAAACAGAATCCCGAGGAGAGCGAAAGGCTCCTGCGCTCCGCCTATACGGAATCTCTCCGGGTCGCGGTCGAAAACGGATGCGAAAGCATTGCTTTTCCGTTGATTTCAAGTGGGATTTACGGTTATCCCAAAGACGAGGCTCTTCAAGTTGCGACTTCCGCAATACGGGATTTTCTGACTGAACATGATATTGATGTCCATCTTGTACTTTTCGATAAATCGGCATTTGTGATAAGTCGTGAGCTGCTGGGCGACATAGAAAGCTACATAGATGAGCATTATGTCGAAACCCGCGAGATAAAAAGAAGAATGCGGCGTGATGCAGAGCCGCAAGCTATGCCCGAAGATGATAGATGCCTTTTCAGCATGAAGGAAATAGACGCTTCGATTTCTATAACCGATCCCCTTGAAGCCTTAATCGGAAACCTCGATGAGCCTTTTTCAGAGATGCTCCTACGTCTGATCGATGCCAAAGGGATGACGGATGTGGAGGTTTATAAACGAGCAAACCTGGACAGGAGGCTGTTCTCAAAAATAAGGAGCAACAAGGGCTATATGCCGAGCAAGCGTACTGCGATTGCCCTTGCTGTGGCATTGGAATTATCGCCGGATGAAACCAACGCCTTATTAGAGCGGGCGGGCTATGCATTATCTCGTGCCGTCAAATTCGACGTTATTGTGGAGTACTTTATCGTAAACGGTAAGTACGACATTTTTGAGATCAACAAGGTGCTGTTCGAATATGACCAGTCGCTGTTGGGCGGCTGAATCGTATGAAATTGATACAGTAATTCATTTAATATATGTCGCTTCCGAAGCGACCAAGTGTTTCAAACGAGGCAGTATCCTGAGATTACCAGAGAGCGCAAGCTTTAAAAATCAAAGGGGGCTGCTGAAATGAAAAAAGGGTTAACTGAACTGGTATTTATTCTGGACAAAAGCGGTTCAATGAGCGGATTGGAAAGCGACACCATCGGCGGTTTTAATTCAATGCTCGCAAAGCAGAAAGCAGTAGACGGAGAGTGCTACATTACCACTGTCCTGTTCGATAACGGCTATGAGCTTATACACGACCGCATCGACATCAAGGCAATCAGCCCGATTACGGAGAAGGAGTATCAAGTCGGCGGCTCGACGGCTCTTCTTGATGCAATCGGCAGAACCATCAACAAAATCATCAACGTTCAAAAACATACCGTCGATGATTACCGTGCCGAAAAAGTTATGTTTGTGATTATCACGGACGGCGAAGAAAATTCCAGCCGCGAATACACTGCCGACAAGATCAGGGCTCTCATCGAGCGGCAAAAAGAGAAGAAAGCTTGGGAGTTTATCTTCCTTGGAGCCAATATCGATGCGGTTGCAACCGCTGCGCGATACGGTATTTCCGCTGACAGGGCTGTGGACTATCTGGCTGATAGTAAAGGCACAAGTTATAATTTTAAAATTATGGCAAAAACTGTGGCTAAGTTTCGTGAGTCGGGAACTGTTGACGAGGCCTGCCTTGATGAAATCCGCAAGGATGTGAAACATCGACATATGTCGTAAACGATTGCAAAATAAAACAACCGACCCGTCGGTCAATTCTAATCTACGGCTTCATTCGTGCTGTTTTGGCGATGAAAGCGCTAGTCATGACCCGTAAATGAAGCGAAAAAATATTCATTGCATTTGCGCGTCGTTTTCGAAGCGATTATTGTGAATTTACACTCCTGAAATGACCCGCAAATGCAACGAAAAAATATTCATTGCATTTATGCATTGCTTTTTGTATAATCATTCTCAGGAGGTAGCGTATGAAAGAGGGCAAAACTTTAGAGTTCAAAGCAAAAATTTCGAACACATTTTTGAAAACTGTTAGTGCTTTTTCAAATTTCGGAGATGGAACGATTCTTTTTGGAGTTGACGATGAAGGCAACGTCGTGGGTATTGAGGATATTAAAAAAGCCTGCTTAGATATTAAAAATCAAATAAATGATAATATAAGGCCGAAACCTGATTTTGCAATCAATATTGTAAAAGGTAATGTGATAGAGCTGAAGGTTTTTGAAGGGAAATCAAAACCATATTTCTATAGAGCAAAGGCTTATAGAAGAAGCGACACAGCCAGTATAGAAATTGATGGGTTAGAGCTTAGGCATTTGGTATTGGAGGGTTCAAACCTTTTTTATGATCAGCTTGCTTCAAAGGAAAGAGAACTCAGTTTTACCTGCCTTGAGGAAAAACTGAAAAAAACCATTAACATTACTGCATTGGATAATGACATATTGCGCTCCCTTGGTTTCTACACAAAAGATATGCAATACAATAATGCCGCTGCTCTATTTGCAGATAAAAATCAATTTTGGGGTGTTGATGTTGTTCGATTTGGAGATACGATAAACGAGATATTGGATAGGGAAACAATTTACAATAATTCCCTTCTCGAACAGTACGACAGGGCATTGGAGCTATACAGGAAATACTATCAATCCGAAGTCATTGAAGCTTCAGTGCGTGAAAAGCATGAACTCGTACCTGAAGCGGCATTTAGGGAGGCCCTTGCGAATGCCTTGGTTCACAGGGACTTTGGTGTGAATGCACATGTCAGAATAGCGATGTTTAAAGATAAAATCGAAATTTCTTCGCCCGGAGGGCTTCCTTCAGGTGTAAAGAAAGAAGAATACATCAAGGGCACTCTTTCGGTCTTAAAAAATCCTATTATCGGAAACCTATTTTTCAGGCTGGGTTTGATAGAAGCCCTCGGAACCGGGATCAGACGTATAAATGAAGCGTACAGAGATCATGATATAAAACCTATTTACACGATATTGGATAGGAGTATAACAATAGAACTTCCGACAACGACGGCAAGATATGAAATAACAAGAGATGAATCCAAGATCATTACCGCACTGGAAGGCGGACTATGCTTATCCAGCAGTGAACTTGCAGACCAGATAGGATATAGCAAGAGCAAGGTTTTGCGGTTGATCAACGGCTTGATAGACAAAAGGTATGTCTCTGTTTTAGGCGGGGGAAGAAGCACAAGATATAAAGTAAGGTAACGCACACATGGCAAACAGAATGCCTCGGCTCACATGAGCCGAGGCATTCGCATTTTTCAGCAACCGCGTACCGGGCCGCTACAATGTCGTATCAAATTTTGCGCTGACCGATCCGCTGACCGAGAAGAGGAAGAGGTTGAGACTATAGGATACTTTTGCTGAACATGTCAGTTTCCACTCATCCGGTTTGTTTTTGGCAGGCATCGACTCGATCGTTCCTCTTGCATCGAGATAGAAACTGATGATGTTATAGCGTTTTCCGCCCACCTTGATTCCGCCTTCCAGACCTCCTTTAAGATAGAGGGTGAGGATGAATTTCGGGCCATCATATTCTCCGTCCCCATCCTGGTCGTACTGGGCGTAGTAGCCTCCATCCGCACCGGCATAGATAAAGCCTCGCAGGTAGACGATCGACACATCAATGCTGCGCTCAAAGCCGAACTCGACCTTGGCCTTGATGATATTTGCGCCGTCGTCCGACAGGCGGAAACCAAGGCCCAGTCCCACGCGATAGATGCCGACATTGCCGGCCAGTGTCTCCGGATATCCGACGTACACGCCGAAGAGTTTGGGGCTGAACTCAAAGCCCAGCGATCCGCTGAGTTTAATGGCGACCATGTCGATTTCATTGAGCGTCATGCTGAAGGAGAAGTAGCGTTCCGGATGGCTGTAGAGAATACTGACGTCACCCACGTGCTTGAAGCCGTCGCTCATAGGATTGAGGATTACCTCCACGTCCAGCGGCAGATAGAGGCCTCCCGATGCCTCCACCAGCGGCCCGTCTTCAAAGCCGAAGTAGAGGTCGCGCACCTGTGCAACTTTCTTAATGTTGAGAGTCCCTTTGATTGCGGCGCAGAACTTGCCATCTTCGCTGCGATCGACCGGCAGATTTGTGATGAACTCTTTCATCTGCGCTTTTCCTTCCGGGAAGACCAGGTGCTTCTGCTCATCGCGCTCCACGATCATGTTACTGACGACGAGTCCGGAGAACTTGTCCATGGAACCCAAACCCACATCGAGTTCTCCGCCGCCGTCCTTTTTCAGCAACCCGATCGAAAAGTAACAGCGCGCATTGTCGACGTCGTAGCCGAAACGGGTAATGGTATCGATCGGCAGCTCTCCGAGACTTCCGAGGAATCCGAGATCCAGGTTTTCTGCTTCGAACTCGATGAGCCCCTGTTCAATCTGCGAGATCGCTTTTTCGGCTTCCTCCATCGCTTCTTTGCCTTTTTGGACATCTGACGCCAGAAACACCGGAGGATACATGGCCACCACCGGAACAGACGACTGCAGGCCCTGATCTTGAGGGCTTGATGCCAGGCGTTTGGGAACCAGAACGCCTTTTACATCGATGCACCCGTCAAAACTGGTTTCGAGCACCGAGTAAGACTTATCATAGATCACGACCGGCAATTCCGGCTCCGGTCCTTTAAGCGTATCCAGCGAGATGCAGTCCGTGGTCTCTGAACCTATCGCGATCTCTTCCGAGAGAAGAACCGAGCCCCAGAGCGAGAGGCGCGTGGCCGTACCGGGCTCCACGGTCTTGGAGAGATACTCAAAGTTGATTTCCCGGATATCCAGAGAGAATCCCTGCATATGGACCGGGGCGGTCTTGTCCAAGGTCGCCCAGCCATGCAGCTTATCGGCATTATTGCCCGCAAAGGTGTCGGTCTTTTTCGCGGGAACCACCATGGTCGTAAACTTCATCGGCTCTTTCAGCTGAATTTCCGGCGTTGTCAGCTCCACCGCTCCGCCGAAGCGCATTCCTTCCTTTTCCAGGAACCCCCCGTCGATGGTGAGGGTCGTGCCCGGCCCCACGAAGTCTTTTATTACCGTGGGCGCGACCGAGCAAAGGAATTCACCGCCTTTTGCGTTTTCATTGTCTTCCTTATTGGTGTAGAGCTTGACCTTCACCTTGTTGTTATTGAACAACTCCAGCGCCACTTCGGCGTCGATCTCCAGGTTGACCTTATTGGCATACATGTCGAGAAGACAGTTGAACACCGTTACATCCGTAAAGCCGCCGAGCTGGTCACCGAAAGAGGCGGGAACCCCCTCTTCGTTATAAAGGAAGGTCTGGTAGTTGAAGCCGTTGAGATCATAAATCATCTCGCCTTCGGCCAACTTGAAGTCTATGGTCTTATTGGGATCCCTTGCCCTTACAAAGGCCGGCGGCAGCGTCAGATGACCGCCCTTAAAGACCATTCCCACCCAGAAAGGCTTCTCGGTCTCCCGGGGTGTCTCAGACCCTTTTGTTGCCGGAAAAGCCGCATTCCGGTCAAGGTCGATGCTGACCTTCGTGGGCGATACGATGATTCCCTGCGCGCGCTGATCATCCATCTTGAGACTTCGCTCCGCCACACGTACAGGCGTAAGATTGGCGGATTCGACAAGGAATCCCTCGCCCATCCAGTTGCTTACGTCAAATTCCGCAAAGGCGCAGTTTTTTTGCATATCCGGATCCGCAGGAACGATCAACAGCCCGTTTTTTTGTACGGTTTGTCCAAATTTGATAAAGAACTCATTCGTGGTCAGATCGCCGTGTTTCTCCTTGTCATACTCGGGATCCATCATATAGTCCATGGTATTGATAATGCTGCGGTCGCTTGCATAACTTCCCGGAACGCCGGCTCCCGTATACGCCGCCTGCTCAAAAGGAAGGATCATCCTGCCCCGAATGTAGCCCTCATCTGTAGGAATCCCGTTTTTGTAGACGATCTCGGCATGGACTTTCAGTCCTGCTCCGCCCGGAACAAGAAGCTGTAGGAACTGTCCTTCGGCTCCTTTTTTTGCTTCTTCGGTTTCCAGGCTGCCGCTGATTCGTCCATGCGCATCGCAGGAAAGGCCTCTTGAGAGCATTCGAATTCCTTCGTTGTTGAGCGTTTCCAAAGGCGCTTTCAGGGTCGCCTCCGTTATAAGAGAAAGAACTTCCTCTGAATCTTTGTTCGTATCCAGTGAGATCACGACAGAAGATACTCGATCCAGCGTGAGTCGATCGAGACGGATCTCCGGAAGCACACTCTTCTGTCCCGACTTTAACCCGATATAGAGGTTTGTCTCTCCGCGGAATCTTGCGTCGGTAAAAGTAAATCCGGAAAGATTGCCAAGCAAATTCTTGCTTGGATCCGCATTTTGAACAAATCCGCTTGCCATCCCTATTCCATTAAAAGGAATGTTCAGGGAGCTGATGGTCACCCCAATCTCTTCGAGTTTGTACGGTTTGTCGACATAGAGAATGCCATCGGTGAAAATAATCTTTCCGTCCTCTACATTAAAGTCTGCCCTGACGATGCGCACCGGGAGAACCTGCCCAACACCGGCCTCGCCGAAGAGCAACTCTGCGCTACCCGTAAAACCGGTCCATGCGATCAAGGACTCAGAACGCTCAAGAACGATATTCCGGAGAGTGAATCCCGCGAAATCGCCGGAATCACTGACATACTTGCCGTCCTTCCAAATATCGGGGATGATCGGGAAAATATCGGGGATGGTCGGCAGCGGCATGGTGATGGATCCAATCGGGATCATTCCCAGTCTCTGAATCTGAGGAGTGGAACTCTCCGTAAAGGCCAGCGTCCTGTAGGAAGAGGGTTCCGGTTCGACGGTGAACGAGAGCAGGCTTCCTCCGATGGGCTCCGGTCTGTGCGCGATGCCACGGATGGAGTCTGCTCCCATCCCACTGTCAAGTCTTCCCGGAATATCGGAAAAGACGTTTATCACATTGAGGTAGAATGTCAACTCTGCCTGACCGGCACCGTTGAGGGCGGTCAGTGTCACTTCATAATAGCCTGCCTCCATGGTTTCGGGGACCAGCACTTCATTTTTCCCTTCCAGGACGGTGATTCCGCCTACATCTTGTCCTGTGCTGTGCCAAGCCGAGATCTCAAAGAAGATCGGCTGTGTTCCGCTGACGGTAAACGGAATCCTCAGTTCGCTCCCTTGATCCACGGTGTATTGCAAAGACCTCATCGAGAGTTTGGGCGCTACAAGGCTTTCCTCACCGGGAATCTTGGTCTTGGGAAGCTCGATTGTGACATTCTCCCGCGCCAGGATCGGCTCCGAAAAGTCGCTCAGATATCCTCCGGTATCCAGCACCCGAACCTTGTACCAGTTGGTGGCTGCCCTGTCCGTCTTGTAGTCTATCCAGCCCGTAGAGAACAGCAGGGGACTTGCCTGAACGTAGGTTCCTTCCTTTTCCGTGGAATAGTAGACAATATAGCCGACCGTATCCTCAAGACACTGCTCCGGAGTCAGTCCCTCCATGCGGGGCTCATTCCAAGAAAGATTGATCGAGGGAAACTCCCCGTGGCTGATGGAGAAGCTCAGTCCGTCGATCGGATCAAAGCCGCGGTTTCTGCGGGGAGTCGCCTCCACCGGTTCGGCCCGGGTTGAACCCAGTTCGTCATCGTTCCAAGCCTGCACCGTATAGAGATAGTGTGTTCCGTATTTGGCGTCATAGTCGATGATCGAGAGGGGCTTTTTCAGCCCTGTTTCCGGGTCGACGTGTTCCGTTGTGTCATCATCGACAAGAAGCTCGCCGATCTTCTTCCACCCGACCAGTCCCATCATCTGAATGCTTAGGTCGCGATAATCCGAGACCGCCAGAGGCCCAAGCTCATGGATGATCTTTGAATAAGCGCTCTGGCGCTGGGCGACATCCACCTCCGAAAGTTTTTTAGAAAGAAGCAATGGCCGGGAGAGATTCACCGTTTTGAAGCCAAGGAGAGCATTGATCCGATTTTTTACCTCGGGCTCTGGCTCTGTATCTGGCTGGTCGGGGTCTTCTATTCCTACTCCTGCCTTCAAAATCGTCGTGAGGAAAGTGTCACGCACTGAGGGAGTTGTAAAGATCTGCTCCATGATCAAAGGATCGATATTCATCAGCTTCTCTGCCGTGATCTTGGGAATTTCCGCGCGGTAGACTTCATAGCGACAGCAATATTCCACGGAGGAGAAGTTCACCTGAATTCCGTCTTTTCGAGAGAGAGGAAGCAGGAGATTGGGTGTTTGAGGAGGCTTTGTCGAAGGCACACGGAATCTCTCCACCGTGCCCACACTTGACTCGACTCCCCAGGGTGAGACGGCGGTGATCTTGTAGTAATAATAGTGGGCGTGGCTTTGTTCGACAGGATCGGTATACTGCGTACCGGAGATCAGATCTCCCACCAGTGTCCACTCCAGCGTCGACTCGTCCACCTGTTTTTTGAAGTTCCGCACCTCACTGCGGTAGATCCGGTAATACTTGACCTGAAGATCCTGCGGCGCTTCCCATTCAAGGAGCACAAAGCCGCCCTCCGGATTCTGATTGATGGGGAGAGCCCCGATGACGTTTGCCAGTTTGATGAGCGAAAACTCTCCCGGTTCTCCTTCTGCTTTGCTTTCTTCCGCCGGCTCTAGGCAGATGAGGAAGAGGTTGACTCCTTTTCCTTTCGGCTCAAGTCCCTGCACGAGGTACTGGTTCTGCTCCAGCGCTTTGTCGGTCAGCTTTGTCCACTGACCCATGGCCATCAGTTCCTCGCGGTCAAGGGTGTTCACGTTTTCCAGAGAAGGCGGTTCACCGCACAGTTGATAGACGGCATATCCTCCCAGGTTGTCCCCGCTGTAGGCCGGCCACTTCAGGCGCGCCGAGCCGTCCGGGAGAACGTCCTTCCCACGGACCCCCAGAAAGACATGAATATACTTCTGTTCCGGGAGATTATCGAAAAACCGCGAAAGAATCAACGGCGCTCCATCCTCGCCGATGAAACTCCCGATACGGGTTCCGGAAATATCCGCCATTTCCACGATGGACGTGTTTTCCGCACTCAATCTTTCCGGAGTTTCGTAGTTCTCCTCCACATTTTTTTGAGAAACATTTCCATCAAAGACCAGCCCGGGCAAAAGAGATGAGAAGGCCGGCAGTTTTCTGGCCATCATGGAGATCGTAATTTTGTCGGGAACACTGGGTTCCTCCTGAGTCGGCACACCGATGGCGCAGGACTTGGACCAGGCGCTTTCGTTGTCCCAGGAGTCCCAAGCCGAGACCCAGTACTTGTAGGTCACTCCCTTCTTGATGTTCGCGTCAAAATAGATCATGTCCGGAGCCATGGGCTCATTGTTTTTCAGGAAGAGATGCTTGGCGGCAAAAAGCCTTCCAAAATCGTAGTGGGCAATGGCAAAGCCCGCAATCCCGTTGCCCTTTGGTGCCATGATTCCACCTTTCAGGAGCTCGGGAGGTACGGTGCCCGGCAAAGTACCTTCTTTGCCTCCTTCGTCCTCTTTGGGATTTTCAAAACGGAAATTTGCCAGAGGTACCGGTTTGCTGTAAGGTCCAACCCCGACCGCTTCCGCGCGATAGAGCGTAAAGCGGACCGTATCGGGAGATTCATTGAAAATCGGAATGACGATACCCGCTTTGCCCTTGTTCTTGGCTATGGCTTCCCCGATGGCTTTTCCGAGAATATCATCAGAAAGAACCGGCGCATCGGCTCCGGAGAGAACCAGAGAAGAAGTCGTAGGCGCATCGGGAGGCGTTACTTTTTCCACCCGGATTTTGATAGGAGCACAGCACTCGCTTCGTCTTCCGAAGATATCAATGGAGTACAGGCGGTACTGGGCATTGGTTCCGTTTTCCAGTTTTTCCTGATACATCACCGGCGTCTCGAAGAACACACCGGTCTCGTCGAGAACCTCGGCGATGACCACCGGTTTTTCATTGATTTGGACAAAATCGGTTTCTCCCTCGAGTTTTCGCTCGATAAAGTAACCGCTGATGATCTTGCCTTCGGCCTCATTGGCGGGCCTTCTCCAACGCAGGAAGACTTTTCCGTCAAGCCCGTATCCCAAAAATCCTTCCGGTTTTGTGAGAGAAAGCTCCTCTCCCCAGTACAGTTCCACACGGGCGCTGGGTCCACCGGGGGATTCAATGATATAAGTGATCTGCTCGCCGTTTGAAAGCTTCTTGCCGGCAAGATCGTCCCGGATGAGAAAGCCGGCTTCCTCGGCAAATTCGTCGTCAACAAACGCCAAGGTGGAAATCTGCTGGCGGGCGCCGAGAGTTTCGGCTGCCGCATCATAGAGTCTGTTTCTCCCTTCGGCGCCCGGCTCGCCTAGAGTCTGAATACCACTGGGGAGCTCCGACTGGCGAACGGAAAACCTCTCCCATACCTGCGAGCGGATAGCCCCTGCTTCGTATCGCCCGTTTTCCGGAAGGTTCATGATCTGAACGGGGGAACCCAGCGAACGATCGGTCTCGGGCATTTTCTGCTCCACCCCGTCGGGAATCGTAATTTGTGCCGTTTTCATGAGGAGAAAGTCCGCTTCTCCTCCCATATGGATGATCGGCTGCAGCATGGGGCGGGTCTGATATACTTTGTCGTGGAAGTCCGTTTCATCCATTCCCAAGGTTTTCCGGTCTGCCTCGGTATATTCGGCTGATTGATAGGCCTGTTGGATATCCTGTGCATGCGGATGCTGGAAATTTTGCTTGAGCACCATCTGCGTAGCGGCCAGTTTTTCCGCAATCAGCTCTTTCTCGCTTCCGATCTGCCTGTAGATGCGGTAACCTGCCTCCGGGATCCAGTCTGCCTCCGGAATCATATGGATCAGTGATTCGCCCGGTTTCTGCCAGATACCCTTCATATTGATGGAAGCGGGCATGCGCTCCCATTCCCCATATTCCGCAAGCCTTAGGAGATGGTTCACTTTGATGTTCAATCGCCTGAAAAGGTCCTGTTGGAGACCGTAGGACTCCTGCGCTTGAGCTGCCTTTCCCGGACGGCTGAAGTCAATGGATGCCGCCGCTTGATCGAGCCTTTTGGCTCCCTCGGATTTAGGAAGCGGATCCCTTTCTTCCACGGGGGCGGGATCCGGCATAAAGGGTTTTAGAGCGTCTTCAGGTCCGGGCGGTTTTTCCGTGGGCGGCTTTTCGATGGGAGAAGAGTGAAGCGTCACCAGATCCCCCATGGGAAGATCTTCTTCCTCTGTCCGTTCCTCCAACTGCCTGTCAATTTCCCTGAGATTGTTGAGGGCATAGCGTGAGTCCACGATGTCCACGAGATTCTCCGCCGCAAGCAGCTCCTCCGCAATATTAGGGCTGTGCAGGAAGTCCTCAATGTCCGGACTTTGGCTGTAAAGTAATTCCTTCAGCGTTTGGGGTCTTTCGTCTTCCTTTGCGCCGAGAACATATTCGCGATCAGGAAGGTAATCAAATCCGCTCTGATCCAAGTTCAAGCCTCCGAATCTCGGGATTCCGAAAATAAGAAGACTTCCTGCGATGAGAGCGAGAGCAATTCCGGATGCAATCAGTGAACTACGGAGCGGGTGAGTTTTGAACTGGGTAACAAACCAATTCTTGATTGATAACCATCTATTCATTTTGCGCCCTCCACACCGGATTATGTTGTTGTCTCCTTCTTCAGGCAGACGTTTCTTTAACCACCTCATCTATTCTAAAATCAAGCTGAAATGTACATCTTTCTAAATTTGTTTCTTTGGTTTTGTTCCCTTGGTACAGAACCGCAAATGCCAAACGAACGTAAATTATTACGCCTTTAAGACCATATTAAAGAATATTTGCTGTTTCAACAAGGGGTCTTACCAATTTAGGACTTTTAGCTGGTTTGAAATTTTCACTTTTGCCTTGGATGAAACGGAGTACCCAGAAGGCAGCTGCCATGCTATAATACAAAAGGAAATGCGGTGCTCTTTTGTTGAATTATCGCTAATCTAAAAGGGGGATGTGGATCATGCGAAAAGCAACGATGGTCATATTACTGGTCTTACTAAGTATGCTCTTGGTGCTTTCTTCCGGTTGCGAATTTATAAAGCCGCTGCTGAGGCAGTTTTTATCCCAGCCAACCACTGATCAAACGACGGAACCTCCGACAACAACCCCAACGTCCTCGGCTCCGTTCACCGTACCAACCACAACCGCCGCGCCGACGCCCGCCGAGGAAACCACCGCCGCGCCAACCACGGTCGAGGAAACCACAGCCGTGCCGACCACGGCAAAGGAAACGGCACCGTCGGTCAATGTTCTTAAGGGCAAGTTTCAGGGATTGGAGTGGGGCGATTATTTGCATCTGAGTGTTCGCGGCAATGATAGCAAAGAGTACTCCTTTTTTGTTCTGACCGATCCCGGTCTGGATCCGGAGTCCCTTGAAGTCGGCCAAAAAATCAAGGTTACCTGGCAGAATGTCAACGAGTATCTCGATCCACCAGGTGAGAAGATCAATATCGACAAAGTGACCAAACTTGAGCTGTTGCCGAATTTTGCGTACATAATCGGCTGGAGCGAAACCATGGATCCTTATGGAACATCCTTCGCTTTTGATTTTGTTGATTGGCTGTCCGGCAGTGAAGCTCTGGAAAAATACATGATCGACACCGGTTGCGGGCAGGAGGAAGCAGAAGAAGAAACCAGGGAAATGGGATATATTCGCAATACTGATAAAAGAAAACATTGGTACACGACGAATAAAAAAACCAAGTTCTATCTCCCCGACGAGAAGATGTCCGTCGAACCGATTGAGGTCGATTACCAAACTTTTCTAAATACAATGATCCCGGCAATCGAAGACGGTGGTTCCGGCTTAACCTTTGTGGAACTAACGGTCTCGGGAGACGACATCAAGGAAATCAGGTGGACTTTTCATCCTTAAAATCTTAGCCACCGCAGGGGGCGCATTGGTTTTCAATGTGCCCTTTTTTGCTTACACATCGTCGGATTTGTCGCGTTTTGTTTGACAAAAAATCAATTCCTTGTTACCATTTTTATACAACAGAATAGTGATTAATCGGTCAAAGTGCTTGTGGTGAAAACCCCTTGTGCGGAATAAGCCGTCTAAGTCCTGCGGGATACGATGGTCTTATGTGAGATGACGACTATGAGGGTGGATAGTCTATATTTTAGGCGCTGCCCTGAATTCGGGTTCACATAGGACTTTTTAAGTTACCCAAAGGAAAGGAGGCACTTCCATGAAAAAGGCGATTTTACCATCGGTGTTTGCGGTTGCGGTGTTGATCCTTTTTCTGATGATCAACAAGCAACTTGACATCATGGGATATATTCTTGCGCTTGCCATAGGTGCGTTGGTTGGATTTTTCATTAATCAACTGGTCTTTAAACTAATCCTCAAGGAAAACAAGAGCACTTCTGCGCCGAGCCAAACAGCGACAGAACCTATTGTAGACGAAATTACTGAAGACGACCCCGCATAAAAGATCATTGTGCAGCGCCAAGGTTCAACCCAAAGACAGTTTTTAAGCCATGCAGAACCGAACCCACATGAAAGAGCTGTGCCAATCGATTGGCATGGCTCTTTTGTTGTTAATTCAAACGCGAATTGTGCGAAAGCTACAAAAATGACAGATAAAAGCGGTTTGCGTATGCAACTTTTTGATATTATAATCATATTTAGGATATAAGTGCATTCGAATACGTTTAAGGAGGTAATATTATGGATTTAATTCGTGGTGCAAGCAAAGTACCGATTCGAGAAGAGGACAAGACAAAATCTTATTATCATTTTTATGAGCGGGAGCTTGTTGAAGTTCCCAAGAACAAGATCGAGATCCTGAAGGACATGTATGGACAGCCGGGGGCAGGTCTTGAGATCGAAGACCGAAACATGATCTTTGAACCGGGATATCTTCCGGACGATTTTGGCGGAATCAGGAAATTAAAAGCAGGCGGATACGTCATAAGCAATCACACCAAGTTTGAGGGAAGCACAGGGGAAATGCTCCAGTGGTATTTCGCGTGGCATCCCCTCGATCCTTTCCGTTATTCCATTTGGGATCCGTATAATCATTACGGACTCGAACTGACAGAGGAAGACAGGGAAAAGATATTAAATGCACCGACGCTTCTCAAAAAGTGTCAGGGCGTTGATCATGTTGTTCTTGAGTCCCTCATCCCGGGAACAGACCCTGCGACGCTGATCATCGGATTCCGGGATCCTGTTGAGCTCGGATATGATGGAGCCAAAATCGGCACGGAGGCGTGCTCATTCATGGTTACGGCTAATGTACAGATCTGCGCGCCGGATGGAAACTTCCCTGTGGTTATGCTTCACATGACCCGTGACGTTGAGGGTGGATGCGAACTCAGAAGCCGTTTCTGGTTCGGATATCAGATCGAAAACGGCAAGGGCGTGCTTAAGGCGTCCGAAGAGCGTATTGAAAAGCTGTTGCCGGCCCTGGAGGCCCTTCAGGAACACAATTTCTTTGAATTTACACAGCTTGCGGATATTCTTCCGAGGCTCTACGCTGAAGAAAAAGATAACTGGTAAGATTTATATTCGTGTCGCGGAAGGCAAAAGAAGCTTTCCGCGACATACTTTTTTTGAGGTTGGCTATGAAAAAAGAAGTGTTATATGTTGAAGCTAAAGACTGCAAGATCTACTGCGAAAAGCGAGGACAGGGCCCGCTTCTTGTCATCATGCCGGACGGAGTCAACGACTGTGAATTATACGCTGAAGTCGCAAGGCTTATGGCGGATGAGTTTACCGTTATCACATTTGACCCGAGAGGCGGCAGCCGATCAATGCCTGCGGTGCACCAAAAGGTGACACCCGAAATTCTGGCAGATGATATCGCATGCATCATTAAACAGATGAAAATGGGCAAGGCTTCGTTGTATGGATGCAGCTCGGGCGGACAGGGCGTTTTGATGACCGGCGTGAAATATCCTGAACTCATCAAAAATGTCATGGTTCATGAGGCCGCGCTTCAGATGGATGTCCAGCTCGAGGGCTGCGGATTCAACTACATTGTTAAATTCGGAGAGACCTACGGGCCTCATCTTAAGGGAAGAAACGTCAACCCCTTCTTTGCCGCGCTGTTTGTGGATACTTTCCCTGAAAAAGATTTCGATCGGGACACCAACGACAGGATAGAGAAGAACTTGGCATACTGGAACGAATACTATCTTGGGACCGTTGATACGCATAGCTACACGAAAGAGGAGCTTGCCAAGATACCGGCCTGTGATTTCACGGTAGGTTCGTGGTCGCCTGCATGGCATCCGTACGCCAACATCGAAACCGCCAAAAGAGGAGGTTTTTCATACGCATGGATGCCTTCGGCGCATTATCCCGTTCTTTCATGCCCCGAAATCTTTGCGGAACATTTAAAGAGGACGATTCATAAGTATGATTAGCACAAGGAAGTGTATAAAGGCGAGATAACTTTCGGGCAACCGAAGTTTATATAGATAGAGAGAGTTCCAAGTTAATAAAAGACCAGGGAGGGAAAATGCATGAGCAAGCCTGTAACTTTAACCGACAGCCGCTTCGGCAAATGGGGCTGGAGCATGGTAATCTATGCGTTCATTATGTACTATTTCTGGGCCGGAATAGCAACAGATGCGCTTAACGTTTATCCGGGGGCTTTTGCCGCAAAAATCGGATGTGATCCAAACCTTCTTTTAGGTTATGCTACCCCCGCAGGTTTCATAAGTGTCATCGGTGTTTTGTTTTTCGGACGTCTTATTATCAAGACGGGCGTTAAGAAGCTCACAGCATGGACGCTTATCGTAACCGGTGTGCTCTACATCATATTCGGTTTTGTGACAACGCCGATCGGGTACTTTATTATCCTTACTTTGTTCACATTTACCGCAGTGGAATTTGGCATGATCGCAACATCTACCTTGATGAGCAACTGGTTCCCGCGTAAAAAGGGTATCGCACTCGGATGGGCGACCATGGGTGCTCCGCTTTGTACGGCAACGTTCGTTGCACTTGTTGCAGCCTTGTATGGGACGGTAGGAATCACAACTGCGTCAATAATCATTGGCGCTGCGATCATTATTGTTGGTATTGCCACGTTCTTCTGGGTCAAAGACTTTCCTGAAGAGGTCGGGGCCTATCCCGACAACATCCCCGAAGGACTTGAGGAACTCAAAAGACAGAGAGAAGAAATGGCCAACTACAAGAGCCCGTTCACGGTTAAAAAGCTTCTTAAAGATAGGGACATGTGGTTTGTTGCGGTCGGGTTCGGTTTTCTCTGGATGGTTACCATCGGTGTCGTATCGCAGTTCATTCCTCGCATGATCAGCGTAGGCATTCCACAGCCGACAGCCTTGATGATGCTCACCATTACGTCTATCATTGGCATTGCAGGTTCGTATTTCTGGGGATGGCTTGATCAGAAGATCGGCACAAAGAAAGCCACAATTATCTACGGTTTCTCATATATCATCGCGCTTTTGCTTCTCATCCTTGCGGCAGTACCCGCGCTTATATATGTCGCGCTTATATTCGTAGGACTTGGAATCGGCGGTCTTCTTAACCTTATGGCATCAATGGTCATTTCGGTTTACGGCCGTTACGATTTCACCGCAGCGAACTCTGTCATTATGACGATCGCAAATCTCCTGATGAAGTGCGCATTCATCATCATGGCGCTTGCGCTTAGCGCGTCAGGTGGAAACTACACACTTCCATACATTATCTTTATTATTATTGACATCCTCGGCATCATCCTCATAGCCTTTGTTACCGACAAATGCAAAGGTAAAGTAGACTTGCCGGACGTGCCTCAGGAGGCTCCGGCGGAAGTTACGGAAGTTGTTGAATAAGCTGAATAATTAGTTTTGACCGAGACCGGCTGACCATAAAGCCGGTCTCGTTTTAAAGCCCAGTGGCAAAAATAATCATGGGAGGACAAGAATGAAAAAATATAAACTCTATATTAACGGCCAATGGGTGGAGTCATCATCAGGTAGGTACTATGACGACATGAACCCATATACGGGTGAAACTTACGCCAAGGTTGCCGACGCAACCGCGGAAGACGTCAAAAAAGCCATTGATGCCGCTGCCGCAGCATTTCCCGTCTGGAGGGAAGTTTCGCCTTCGCAGAAGAGACAAATGCTCATCAAGGCAGCCGAGATCCTTGAAAAAAGGATAGACGAAATAGCCAAGATCCTTGCGGAGGAAACAGGCGCGGCCGGTCCGTTCGCAAAATTCCAGGCAATGAATACGCCTGAGTTTTTCAGGGAGGCGGCATCGCAGGTATACATGGTAGCAGGGGAGATCATCCCTGCGGATATGCCGGGACAGACCGGCATGGTGTGGAGACAGCCGGTAGGCGTTGTGGGAAGCATTTCACCGTGGAATGCGGCATTGCTGCTTGCGGTAAGGGCCGTCGTATTCCCGATCGCATATGGCAACACCTGCGTGCTTAAAACAAGCGAAGCATCGCCTGTTGCAGGCGGCGTTACGATTGCGGAGATCTTTGAGGAAGCAGGTTTCCCGCCGGGTGTGCTTAATGTTATTCTGACAGGTCCCGGACGAAGCGGCATGGTGGGGGATATCCTTACGTCCGATAAGAGGGTCAGACGCATGACCTTCACGGGATCCACGGCGGTAGGCCGCCATCTCGCGGTGCAGTGCGCTCAAAACCTTAAGAAGATCTGTCTTGAACTAGGCGGGAACGATCCTACACTTGTGCTCAAGGATGCGGATATCGACCTTGCCGTGGATGCGACATGCTTCGGTCGCTTCATGCATCAGGGACAGGTCTGCATGAACACCAAGAGGATCATCGTTGAAAAGAGCATTGCAGATGAATTTATTGAGAAGTTCGTGGCCAAGGCCAAAACCTTGAAGTGCGGGGATCCTGCAAAGCCCGATACAATCATAGGACCCCTGATCAATGCATCGCAGTCCGATAAGCTCGAAGCTCAGATCAAACGTGCGATTGAGCAGGGAGCGGAGCTTAAGTGCGGCGGCGGGCGCAACGGCAACGTCTTTGAGCCCACGGTGCTTATCCTCAAAGAAGATATGGATCTTGCGCAGGAAGAAACATTCGGCCCCGTTGCCAACATCCTGATCGCCGACAGCGATGAAGAATGCTTAAGGATCGCGAATGATTCTGATTATGGCCTTTCCTCAGGTATTATCACAAGGGATATCGCAAAGGCTCTCGACTACGCCGAGATTCTTGAAACCGGCTGCTGCCATATCAACGATTCCTCGCTCGGCGATGATCCTCATGCGCCTCTTGGCGGCATGAAGGATTCCGGTTCCGGAAAGAACGGCATGTATGCGATCGACGAATTCACCGAGATTCGTTGGGTAACGATGCAGAGAAAACCGAGACATTATTTATTCTAAAAATAAAAAAAACATGCGCGAACGAGCCGGTTCCATCAAGGGGCCGGCTTGTTTAAAGTTTTCAATATTTTCAACAGCGACACCCAAAGTGTGATAAAGTAGTTTCTGGAACTTGCAACCACTAAACAGGTGGCGCCAAAATACCTCGATGGAAAGAAAGGATTTGTTTATGAGCAAACCCGGTATCTTTAAAAGCAAAATTTTGCCGACACTTGTGGCGTTGATCCTCTTTTTAGCCGCCGTGATTCAGCTGTTTGTGCCTCTGCTGGGAGTAGAAGCAAGAGCCAAAGAAACGGATCGCGAGATCACCGAGCGGGACTATGAAGAACATCCGAATTACCAGTATACCTGGCTCATTCGTTATGAATACCGTGATTCAAAGGGCAATGTCCACACCGGCAGTTGTGAACAAAAGGGCAATTCGGCCGGAACGAATGTTTCTGCTCCAAGAAGCGTTTACTATCTTTCTTTTAATCCGCGATGGAACATGGCAAGGACGAATGACGGTGTGGGCAACCTCCTGACCGGCCTCTTGTTCTTGGTTTTGAGCATCATTATATTGGTTATTACCTTTAGAAAATCCGGTAAAAGAAAGAAAGTCGGGGCTCGAACTACACAACACACACCTTCTTATCCGAACCCGCCCGCGTATGCACAACCCTATGCGCCCGGCCAAGAACAAACACAACATTACCAAGCTCCCAATCACCAGTGGTGGCAGTGTCCGAGGTGTCGCCAAACCAATCAAGGCAGGTTTTGCAGAAATTGCGGTTTTCAAAATCCAAACCAGGGATAACACGGCGCTCCTAAGAGCGATGTATCCATTGAGCACCTTGACAACCTGTGTTACGATGCGAGCAACCTTAAGAAAGAATGCTTGCGCCGACAATCGGAAGGTATACGATGATGCGAACAAATGAAATAAACATCCGCGACCCGTACATTCTTCTCCATGGTGACCGATATTATCTGTACGGTACCAGAAGCGCTTCGTGCTGGGGGCTCATGGATGGCTTTGACTGCTACGTCAGTGATGATCTTGAGAATTGGTCCGGACCCATCGAGATTTTCCATAACCATGGCGATTTCTGGGCGGACAGAAGCTACTGGGCGCCGGAATGCTACTTTTACCGGAATGCCTTTTATCTGGTAGCGACCTTTGGGTCGAAAACCCGCAACAAAGGCATTCAGGTTCTGCGCTCCGAATCACCGATCGGCCCTTTCAAACCGCACAGCCCCGGGCCGGTTACACCGGCCGAATGGGTCTGCATCGACGGCACCCTGTACTTTGACCGGGAAAACAAACCCTTTTTAATATTCAGCCTTTCGTTTGAAACCGATAAAAATGGCGGGATGTATGCCATGCCAGTAACCGCCGACCTGAAAGCGGTTGCCGGAATCCCACGGTTGCTGTTCAACGCATCCGAAGCCGGCTGGCCGGTACCGATTCCGTTCGCCAAAGAAATGGGTGTTGATGGCATAGCCTATCTTTCCGACGGGCCTTTCCTGTTCCGCACCCATGACGGCAGACTGCTGATCATCTGGTCCAGCTGGACAGCCAAAGGCTACGCCGTCGGCATGGCGGTTTCGGATAACCATGAGATTGACGGAAAATGGCAGCATCTCAAGGAATTGCTGATCCCGGAAAATGGCGGGCACGGCATGATGTTCCGGGATAAGAATCACGAGTGGATGTATGCCTATCACCATCCCAATGATTTTGGTCTGGAAAAGCCTCGGTTCATCCACATCAAAGAACATCGAGGAAACGATAGCAACCCTATATCTCGCTGATTTTGACGGAGCGATTTTCGGCAAGGGATTTTTTGCAGGCGAGGCTGATGCGAATGGAGATCTCACCATCCTCAAAACCTACCTCGGGGTCGCTGCCGCTTTTGATGCAGTCGACAAAGGAGCGAATTTCCGCTTTATAAGCTTCCATATAACGTTCCAGGAAGAACCAAAGCGGCTTTTGCGTGCATACTCCGTCGACCGTGGAGAGAATCGCGGTGGAGGGCTTATCGTTTTCACACTGTATGCTGCCCTTTGAGCCGAACGCCTCCGCCCGTTGATCGTAGCCGTAAACCGCCTTGCGTGAGTTGTCAATCAGCGCAAGCGCTCCGTTGGAGAGTTTGGCGGAAACGGTTGCCGTATCGACATCCCCCGCCTCACCGATTGCGGGATCTATAAGTACGGCGCCCTGGGCATAGACCTCTGCGACCTCCGCACCCGAAAGATAGCGGAGCATATCCAAATCATGAATCATCATGTCCAGAAAGATTCCGCCCGATGTCTTTACATATGCAGGAGACGGGGGCTCGGGGTCCCGTGAACTGATTCTGATAAAATGCAAATCCCCAATGGTCTTGTTTTCAACCGCTTCGCGGATGGCCCTGAAATTGTGATCGAACCTTCGGTTGAAGCCCACTTGATAGACAAGCTTTTTATCCGCGGAATCAAGCGCTTTTTTGACCTGCGCGATTTTTTCAAGGGAGTGGTCGATGGGCTTTTCGCAGAAGATGTGTTTTCCCTTTTGGATTGCCTCAATGGAAATCGATGCGTGTGTATCGGTGGAAGAGCAGATGAGCACTGCATCAATCCGTTCGTCGTTCAAAATCTCGTGATGGTCAAGATAGATGCCCTCAATTCCCACGCGTTTTGCCCATTCCGCCGTCTGCTGCGGCATGTACGGATCTGCTATGGACAGGATTTTCGCCTCGGGGACGCCCGTGATAATGCTTTTAGCATGAACCTGTCCGATGCGGCCGGCGCCGATGATGCCGATGTTTATCATTTGTTCCTCCTGTCAAAACGATTTAAAATTATTCTATGGCACCGCGGATCTTCTGCTGTGCCCTTCCTTCATTTTTCAATACGTATTCCCGGCTGGGAACGCACAGCGTCTCCAGCGCAAATGCTCCCTGATATCCCAGCTGCACCATGTGTCGCAAAATGCGGGAAAAGTCAATCTTGGTAAAGCTTGGCAGTCCTCGGTCCGAATCGGCAATGTGTACGTTTGTGACGAGGCTTGCGACGGATTGAAACGTATCCAGCACGTCTTTTTCCATCAGCGATGCATGGTAAATATCAAAGAGAATGCCACAGTGACTTGGGTTTCCGATTCCGTCGAGCAAACGCGTCACATCCGCGACGGTGTTCAAAAGATTAGTTTCCGCGGCGCATATCGGTTCGATTTGCAACATAACATTGTTTTGCGCGGCATACTCCGCAAGCTCCGCAATGCAAGCCGATAAAATCGCTTCCGCCGTGTCGATATCTGTTTCGGGTCTTCCACGCAGCAGCCCTATGGTCACGTTCGGATGACCGATTTTTGCGGAGAGATCAATGTGCTGCCTGACGATGTCCATCGCCCGCATTCGAATGCCTTCATCCATAGAAGCAAGATAAATACCGTCTCTGCCATATGTCTGTCCCGTGGAAATCGTTGTGATTTTCAGTTTGTTTTCTTTTGCGCAATTGTTCAGCGCGTCAACATCAATCAGCTGCGGATACGCGACCGCGATTTCGACGCCCGTAAAGCCGTGCGCGCACAAAGAGGAAAAAGCTGCCTGCCATGCAACCGCATGATACGGGGAAAACCCCGTGTCGAACTGAAGGGGAACGGTTTGTGAAATAATGTTGCGCAAGCTGTGCCTCCTGTTCAAAAATCATGGGGCGGCGATTACTCATCGCCGCCCCATACCAAATCAGTCGATAAATATGCCTCTGCGGGGTAGTTCGTGAATGCTCTTCCAGCCTTCGCTGAGGGGTTCCTTCAGGCAGGGAGCGATCTCTTCTGCAGGGCGGTAGGAGAACTTCGAAGGATCCGGTACCGTGCCCGCGGGATATTTCTCAATGATATCCTCGCACATGAGTGTCAGGTACTCGCAGATGGCTGCTATCGCACGCTTGACGCGACGCGGATGCGCCCGAGTGGGCTTGCCCACCACGCCTTCGGGTGTGCCAAAACGCTCGATCCAAGCATTGCCCTCCATCTCCTGCCAACGGTTGGGACGATGGAAAGAATCCACGGAACCATCGAAGAAACCATCTTGCAAAAAGCCGAAGTTGACGGGTGTCGCGTCGACACAGGCGTCCATGTCCATCATCTCGGGGAACATCAGCAGTCCAACGCTTGTTTCGGATTCATCTGCGTGCACAAACGGCGTCGACACAAAGTCGGGACGTTCGTCACCAAGCGGATAGAAGAACTCTCGGACCGCTCTGTGCCATTCCACCACGCACGCGAAACCGGGAAGCTGGTATCTCTTAAAAAATTCCTGGACGGCGCTTTCGAGCATCCAGTCCTGTCCATGGTTGTTGACGAGGATGATTTTGCGGAATCCATCATCCCACAGACCGGCCATAACGGCGGTGAGTGTATCAACAATGGCGGTCTCGGATATCATGACGGTACCCGGCATACCAACATGGTGGTAGGGGTGCCCGCCGTAGTTGAGCGGCGGGAACGCGAGGTTGACCTCACGTCCGAGCTTTGCGGTCTTTCTTCTAACCGCCTCGCAGATGAGCTGCGCCATGAAGGTGTCAAGACCGGACGGGCTATGCGCGCCGTGGTTTTCCGTGCATCCGATGGGTACCAGTACAATGTCGTTCTTTCTGCGCTTTTCAATCAGTTTCGAACGCGGCGTATTCTGGATATAGGTTCCTGCTACGCCCATCTCAAGGGGCGAACCAATGCCGTAATCATCGAGGATCTCTTGGATTTCCTCTTCAGAGGCGTCCCAGATTCGTTTCTTCATACGGCCGACCTTGCTGTCCTCAAAGAATATGTTGGGATATTCGGTGGTAAGATAGTTTACATATGACATAATTTTTCCTCCATTCAGTCGTCCATGACGCAGGTGATTTTCATGTTGGTACGATCGGTCTGCAGTGCAAGAATGTGTTCGGGAACCTCATCCAGCGTGATTTTCTTGGTAATAATGGGCAGCATATCCATACCCGCAGCCATGCTGGCGATGACGCGCGGGAACGTGCCGTGGCCGCTATGACCCTGTGCGCCGACGATGCGTGCTCTTCTGACCTGCAGAACCTCACCGGTTACGGGCATTTTCGCCTCGGCGCGCGCGACAACGACAACGGTGGCGTTGAGGGTCCTGCCCTCCCAGATGCACTGCTCGATTCCCGGATATACCACCGTCGGCAGACCCGTTGCCTCGAGATACAGGCTCGCCCCCATGCCATCCGTCAGGCGGAGCACCTCTGATGTAAAATCGACCTTGGTCGGATCGATCACGTAATCCGCCCCCATCTTCATGGCAAGAGCCGCTCGTTCGGGTTGCGGTTCAGATACGATGACTGTTGCGCCGCCCATGGTCTTTAATTCTCTGCACGCCGCAAGGCCAACAGGACCCGCGCCGCAGATGACG
>LSQX01029326.1_pt1 | contig 25695 bp, 15 predicted proteins | sample 654561 | NCBI WGS metagenome assembly LSQX01 (sample SAMN04489861, study PRJNA283612) | anaerobic digester metagenome | isolation source: 4 biogas reactors fed with cattle manure at either 37C or 55C with and... | place: Denmark: Kongens Lyngby | collected 2014 | reverse complement strand
GCCCTCCTTTCACCCATTAAGACGAAAAAGGGTATAAAAAGTTGCAGAGAAAATTTGTCGATAAAGCAAAGGGTGCTGTCTAAGAAGAATAGGCATTATATCCAAAAATGCTTTGTCCGCTACTTCAACAGCACCGAAATATAGACATCCTGACCGGGGAGAACCTTTATATAATGGGAACTATAGTTTAGGTGGCCGGACCGGGCAGTCAGTGTATAGTAGCCCGGGGGTATATCCTCAACAGCAAAATTGCCGTTGTCATCTGAATTGGTTTGATATACAGGAAATGCGCTTTCGGAGCCAAAATACAGGTATATTTTTGTATTCGGGACGACTTCCTTATCCCCTTCATAGTAAGTAGTGCCGGTTATCCTGGAGGAATAGTTGTTTTTATCGCTATTTATAGTTAGGTGAATGCACTGGTTATTGGTCTGTGTCGGATTTACATCAACGTTTTGCTCCTGATCCATATCCTGGCAGTTGTACTGGATGCTGTCCTTTTCCAAAACATTTTTTACCTTTGGGCGGCTGTTTTCATAGCTTTCGACTTTTCTTTCCTGAGGGGTTTCCTCAATATCATCCCGGGTTTTTTCTTCTTTGTATCTGGGATTCTCCTCCATTTTTTCCCGGGAATTCTTTGATACTGTGGTTTGGGGATTGGTCCCCGTCACGTCTTCAGGATTCTCTTCTGTTGCATTACGGGAATTTTCATCCATACCGGCCTGAGGATTTTCATCTGTTTTATCCCGGTTACTTTCTTCTGCTTTATTATGAAGATTTTTCTTTATTTTCCACCAGGGATTTTCCTCCACTTTGTACAGCTGATTTTCCTCTCTTTCTTCCGCCTGACTATTCTCTATTTTATCACGGGAATTATGTTTTATCTTATCCCGAAGCACTTCATCCGTTATTTTTTGTTCCTGGGCCTTTTTATCTAACCACATAATCTCCCTCCCCCCTTTTAATTTATACAAATTTTTTTATTTAGCCTTCAAGGAGGATACCGATCTATGTACTGTGGAAATAATTCTGTATTTCGGCTTGCCCAGTGGCCTGTTGGAACCAGCATGCCGATCTATGTAAGGTGGGAATAACTCCCACCTTTTCAACTATTGGACAAAGTATTTGCCCTTTTTGTCTTTATCGATCTCGGCTTTGGCTTCACTATCGCTGTCGGCCCTTACTTTATTCTTGCTCCTTGCGTTAGCTGTTGCTTCGCTATCGGAATCTATATCGGTTTCAGTCTCGCTCTCCGCCTTCTGGCCTTGATACTGCCTCTGCGTCAGGATATTATAGTTTATCTGTTTGTTGTACTGATTCTGATCGTTGCGTTCCTCCTCGTCTACGTTTACATCCTGTTCTCCATCAATTTCAGCTTTGATTGCTGCCCTCAGTTCGGCCTTTAATTCGGCCTCCAACTCCTTCTTTAACTGCTTCTTTAATTCGGTGAAATCAACATCGAGCATTAATCCCTTTCCCCTTTCATCTCTATATTTTTGTGGTTTACTGCATTTGCAGCAAACCTATGGAACCGCCGCCTGGCAGATGGCCGACAATACAATATTTTCCAAGCAGGCATCATATAAGCGACACCACAAGTTCTGTTATATACTATGAGATATAGGGGAAATAGGTGCATAACTATGTAAAAAATTATATAGTCCATATCCCGATATTATCAAAGGTGGCATTGCCTTCAGATACAAAAATGCCCCACCTTCCCTTCGGGAAGTTATAAAGCCTGATATTCATAGCAACCTTGTTATCCAAATATACCACACCTATCGTCTCATCTATTATTACTTTTATGTTATATTTTTCCCCAGGTATCAGCTCAATAGGCCTTTCCAAACCCGCTACAAAAGGGAAATCTCCATACCTTGGCCACAGATCGAATACCATTCGATTCCTGCCCGGTTCAAGGCGTATATAATACCCGCTATCCATATCATCACCGGCACGCAAAATCAATCCACAGCTACGAGTGTTTTTTTCGAAAGCAATGTTACTTTCAATTTTACAAAGGTTTGGCATGTCTCCGGCTATCGCACAAGCATAAGAATCGACGGCATTGACAATCATCCTGTTACATTCCGCTTTCCAATTGCCAATTTTGTTTTCAAAGCAATAATCAAGTCTCTTTTTAAACACCCGATCAACGGTATCCGGTATTTTTACCGATAATGAGCCATCCGGTTCCTGAATCACTTCATGAACCACTAAATTGCCCCCCCACTGCCACCCGCCTTCATCTTTTGAATCCCCTTTGGTAGGATTCCATCCAAATATATATCTCTTTTTCCCATCGGAAAAAGTCTTGGCAGCATAATAGGCTCTGCCATCAAAGGTATCATTCTCGGGAGTAATCCAAGGGCCTGCCAAACTCCTGCTCATTCTATAATGGGTTACACTCCGCTCCGAAAAAGTTGAATAGACCAGGTACCACCAGTCACCCATTTTGAAAAGATCAGGACACTCGTGAGTGTAATATAAACCGGGAGCCCAAAAAGGTTCCTTTACAACCCACTTTCTCAGATCTTTTGATGTGCACAGGGCAATACAGCCACGCCGCCGTGAAGGCCCTTTCTTTAAACGAGCGGCCAAAAGCATCCAGTACTCGTTGGCTTCCTCGTTCCAGAATACAAACGGGTCTCTCCAATCATGAAGCTCATATATATCACCGGAGGCATAAAAGGTGTCTTCTTCCAGTTTGGTCCATTTTTCCAAATCGTTGCTTACTGCATGCATAACGCCTTGTTCGGGTCTATTCTGCTGGCGGAAATATGGGTTGTGTCCTGTGTAAAAAATGTGGTATAAGCCGTCGGCTTCTATAACGCATCCGGTAAATACGTATAGATCCTGGGCATTCCTTCCCCCTCTGGGGAGCATCTCTCCATGTTCCATAAAATTGATAAAATTCTCTGTACTTATTTGATACCAGGGCGTTCCTTCTCCATGATTTGCCGGATCACGCCAGTCGTGGAGATAAAATAATCTAAATCTTCCATTGCTGTAAAAAGGAATAAAATCCGCTGCCCACCCATCCTTTGGTTTGTAAAAAATACTTTGCATAAAAGTCCTCCTTTCACATCATAAATTGAATAGGTGTGCCTATTAGAAAGGAGATAAAGCCGGTTTCATTGGCTTTATCTCCTTATTACACAACAATAAACTCCTTTAGCCTGTCCATCATGCTTTTCTCAACTTCCGCCTTTATAAGCATTCCTCTGGTCTCATATGCCTCTTCAAGGATGTTTGCCCTTTCCTTGAGATAGCTGTATTCTTTAGGTTTGTCATAGGGCAACAGCAGGGTCACAACTTCCACATCGGAAAACACGGCTCTTTCGATCTCCAGCATCAAACTGTCCAGCCCGATTTTATTTCTGGCTGAAATATATATCCCTCTGCCGTTTGCAATTGGAGCTATATCCATAAGATCAATCTTGTTATAAACATTGATTTTCGGCGTATTTACAGCTCCCAGATCCGTCAGGACCTTTTCCACCACACTTATCTTCTCTTCCATATCGGGGGAAGTAACATCGATCACGTGAAGCAGCAAATCCGCGTATTTTACTTCCTCCAGGGTGGATTTGAAGGCTTCAACCAGATCGTGCGGCAGTTTTCTTATAAATCCCACAGTATCAACCAGTATCACTTCTCTGCCCGAGGGTAGCGCAAGTTTTCTGGCAGAGGGGTCCAGGGTTGCAAACAACTTATCCTCCACATAAGCGTCCGCCCCTGCAAGGGCGTTGAGCAGGGTCGATTTCCCGGCATTTGTATACCCCGCAATGGCAACAACAGGGATTTGGTTTTTCTTCCGCCTGTCCCTGTAAAGGCTTCGATGTCTCTCGATTTCCTCCAATTTCCGTTCTATCGCCCTTATTCTGTTTTGGATATGCCGCCTGTCGGTCTCCAGCTTTGTCTCACCGGGACCACGGGTACCTATACCACCACCCAGCCTGGAAAGCTGTCCTCCCAGACCCGTTAGCCTGGGCAGACGGTACTTCAACTGGGCAAGTTCCACCTGAAGCATGCTTTCCCTGGTCCTGGCCCTCCTGGCAAATATGTCAAGGATTAGGCTGGTTCTGTCAATCACCCTTACATTCACATGGTCTTCTATATTTTTAATCTGAGTGCCGGTGAGCTCATCATCTACGATAACCAGATCCGGCTGCTGATCTTCAATAAACAGCTTCAGCTCCTCGAGTTTGCCCTTTCCAATATAATGTGCAGTGTGGATGGTGCCGCGTCTCTGCGTTACAATGCCCACCACTTCCGCCCCGGCAGTTACAGCTAGCTCATGCAGCTCGTCCAGGCTTTCCTCATCCCCTATGTTCTTTATAACACTTACAAGTACAGCCCTTTCCGTTGTATCGTTATAGTTCAGATTTTCCATATCTATCTCTATCACCCTTATAACGTATTTTATAGCTTACTTCATCCTTTTTAGTGCCTATGGATTATGCCATGTTTGTTCTTTTGCTCATTTTGATTCTTCCATTTCTCCAAAAAATATTTTCTCTATCTTTATATAGCCATCATACTGATCAGTATTGTACAGTAATTTAAGTGCATCAAAATTTCTTGGATCCACAGGCAGGCTATTTATTTCTTTTGCAGGGATGGTCATAACCATGTTTACCCCGATTATATCCGACAAATCCGTCTGAAGCAGCTGCTCCTGCAATTCTCTATCCTCTACCTCTAATACCATGGTCCTGTTCTTTACGCCGTCCAATTTAAGCGTAATATATCCGATATCTTCCTGTTGAGAATAATCCTCCGCTGAACACCCGGCAGCGATAAAGGAAGTTAAATCTTTGGGTTTATTGTTGTTATAAACAGCAGTCGACAGACATAAAACGACGACTGCAGAGAGAATAAGGATAATTCTCTTCTTATCCATTTTGGTATTCCTTTCTTTTTTTTATTTATACCAATCTGGCATTCTTCCTTTTCCCAGCTATATTATATCATACAACTATAGATTACCGATTGTATTACTCCTAAAATTTTGAGCATTTAAATGAGTTTAAATAACCAATAACAAAAACATGATTGGAAGAGCTTTTTTCTTTATTTATTTTGGTGATAGAATATAACTATAAAGTCATTCACCATACCATACGCTGATAAAGGGGTTGATGAAATTGAAGTTAAGAAGCTTCTTGAAGCTAGTTGAGATCCAGACAAAGGTTGCCAGCATGGTACCCTTTGCCCTCGGGACCGTGTGGGCTTTATATCGCTATGGAGAATTCAACTTCCTTAACTTTTTGCTGATGTTGATTTCGCTTCTGTGTTTTGATATGGCAACTACCGCTATAAACAACTACATGGACTTCAAGAAGGCAAAAAAAGTGTCGGGCTACAATTATGAGAAACACAATGCCATTGTAAGGGACAGGTTGAAAGAGTCGACCGTGGTGGGCGTGATATTATTCCTTTTGATCGTAGCATCGGTAAGCGGCTTTATATTGTATTTGCAGACCAGCCCGGTGGTTCTTATTATTGGTGTATTGTCCTTTATGGTAGGAATACTCTATACATCCGGTCCCGTGCCCATTTCCAGAATGCCTTTGGGAGAAGTGTTTTCCGGCTTTTTTATGGGCTTTGTAATAGTGTTTTTATCAGCTTTTATACATGTACATAATAAAAGCAATATAGCACTGCTCTCCTATCGGGAAAATATGCTTACCATTGGTTTAAATCCTGCTGAAATCCTGCGGATTTTTTTCGTCTCCCTGCCGGGCATACTGGGAATTGCAAACATTATGCTGGCAAATAATATCTGCGATATTGAGGATGATATAGTAAACAAACGCTATACCCTGCCCATATGCATAGGAAAAGAAAAGGCTCTTAAGCTGTTTAAAATTCTGTACTATACAGCATACGCCGATATACTGGGGCTTATACTTGCAAGAATACTGCCCCTTACATCCGTCCTAATTCTCGCTACTTTACCGATAGTCAACAAAAACATAAAAACATTTTTCAAAGAGCAGTCTAAAGCCAGCACATTTGTATTTTCAGTCAAAAATTTCCTGATTATTAACGTTACCGAGGTTCTGACAATATGCATCGGCTTATTTTTTTCCAATATTTTTTTAAGCTTTTCTGTTTAAGAACGGCTGAACGGTGGTAATAAAGTATATAGGGATGTTTACTTAAGAAGGTTATCATTCTGTAGTGTTTCTTTTTGCCCATCTTACAACGGTCTGACAATAACAGATATGTGCACACGGATATGCAATAGATTGATTGATGCATAGCTACATACTGCGGAGAATGTGGTGATGTTGTTTTCGTATATAAAAGAGTCTTCAAATAGCTACCAATTATATAATTTGTACAGCTATTTGATAATAAAAAAATATGAAGGAGGAGTGTATTTATGGACTATTTAGCAAGACTTTGGGATTCGTTTTTCGGTGCCCTCCCCGCAGTTGTGTCGGCTATACTTTACCTGATTCTGGCTTTCATAGTAGCAAGCATTGTTAAAAACCTGGTGGTCAAATTATTAAACAAGGTGAAAGCCGATAAGTATACAGACAAGCTGGGTATTTCGGATGAAAAAACGGGGAGCTCAATAGAGTTCTTCGGCAAACTGGTCTTTTTCATAGTATTCGTACTGTTTTTGCCGGGTGTTCTGGACAAGCTGGGACTTCAGAACGTTGCCCTTCCCATAGCTTCTATGGTTTCTCAATTTCTTGATTTTATTCCCAACCTGATAGCAGCGGTTATAATACTGTTGATAGGCATTTTTGTAGCCAATATCATCAGACAATTGCTCACTCCCATATTGCGCAAGCTAAATATCGATAAGATTCAGGAAAAAGCAGGGCTAAAGCCCGAAGAAGGTGCAAGCATATCATCGATGATATCCTATATCGTGTATATTTTAATACTCATCCCGGTTATAATAGCGGCCCTGCAGGTTCTGAACATAACCGCAATCACCCAGCCCGCCATTGCCATGCTGAACAAAATAGTACTATTTCTCCCCAATATATTCGTTGCTATCGCTATAGTGGCAATAGGGATCTTTATAGCAAATATTACAGGAAAACTGCTGACCACAGTTCTGTCCGCCGTTGGCGCCGATACGTTTGTTAAGAACCTGATTCCCGAAGACAATACCAAACTGCAAAAACTATCCGCTTCAAAGATAATAGGAGAACTGGTAAGGTATATAATAATTCTATTGTTCCTGGTTGAGGCGTTTAACGTCATTCAGCTTGAGGTATTGAGGGTGGTCGGACAAGCTATAATAGCCTATCTGCCGCTTGCTATCAGTGCCGCAATCATAGTAATTGTCGCCTTCATCCTTTCAGCATGGATTGAGAAATTGCTCCTTAAGAATCTGCCTCATGCAAAAATATTGGCCAAACTGGTTAAATATGTTATAGTTATTCTGGGCTTGTTTATGACCCTTAACCAGCTAGGAATAGCAGTTACAATAGTCAATGCAGCCTTCATCATCATGCTGGGCGCCTTGGGTGTTGCATTCGCAATAGCTTTCGGCGTAGGAGGTCGTCAGTTTGCAGCCGATACCCTAAAGAAGCTGGACAACAATCTGTGCAGCTCGGATTCTGAAGAAAATAAAAGCTAAGTCTTGTTCGGACCGGAAGATAAGCGGAAGGAAGCCAAATGCTTCTACATACTGTTTAAAATTAACTCATTGTTTTTTTGAGAGATAATGAAAACAAGGGAAGCAGACTTTTCAACAGGAAGGAAGTCCGTTTGCCCTTGTTTTTTTATTAGCCAGTCTTGCGCTCAGTTGCCTTGCAATGTGTCGTTTCCAACCCCTTGTTTGGTATCCCATTGATTTATGGTTTTTTTCGCCTGGCTTTTTGTTTTCTGTCTTGTCTTATGTTGTTTTTACCAAGTCCATATATCCGTGGAATAATGCCAGAGCATATGACGCTGGGCATACTTTTTGCATGGCTCTCGTACGATCAGCAGGTTTGCCCCGGAAACAAAGCTGATTGGCAAGCTGGCCTGGGAATATAATTAACCGACGAATATAATTAACCGGCGGTTCAGCCTATAGCATAGTTGGTCAGCAAGTTGGTTTAAATACGAATTAATCGGTATGTTGAGCCGGCATAAGAAAAAGGCTGAAACATGCTAGATTCGCTACTTCAGTGCCTTTAATATCAATCTAATCGCCCTTTCCTTAAGCTCCGGCAAACTATCGGCATTTTCCAATTGTTTCCCCTGCCATTTATTTCTCATAAATATAACCTCATTTGTAAAAGCGGATATGATACCGTATATGGCAAGTCTGCAGTCGTCCAGGGTAACATTTTCTCCAATCAGCTTTTCCTTCCTGCCTATTGCGTACATGTGCTTAACATGCTCATGCATTCCCGCTCGAATCTCGGTAAACAGATCCCCATCGTCGCATATCAAGTGCCTGATATCAGACTGTCCGAGATCCAACACCATAAATAACAGACTCGAAAACCTGGCTTCCAGCATATCCACCGTATAATCTATTATTGCTGTTATAATATCTCTAAAATTTTGCCGGTTTGAGATCAAGGCAGTGAATCTTTCATATTCTTCATATACATAATAGCTCAACGCCTGCCTGATAATTTCCTCCTTGGTCGTAAAATACTCGTATACGGTACCCTTCCCTATTCCGGCGGCAGCAGCTATATCGGCTACCTTCATCTCGTGGAGCCTGTACCCCTGATTCAAAAGATCCATAATCCCCTTAAATATGGACTTTTCCTTTTCAGAATATTCTCTTACCTGTTTCATATGTTCCTCCCATATTCCGGTGAATGAACCGGCGCCAATAGGCAGCCGGCTCATATTAAAAATTCAAGCCAAAATCCTCGCTCATTCGGATACCGGGATTTTATCATTATCCTGCTTTTTATTGGCTACAAACAAATCATACATAATCGGCACAACAAACAGGGTCAGAAGCGTCGCATATGTGAGTCCGCCAATTGAAACTACCGCCATTGGCTGCATCATCTCGGCTCCGCTGCCATAGCCGAGAGCCAACGTGGTCAGGGCAAGTATGGTGGTCAGGGCCGTCATGAGTATTGGCCTTACCCTGGTAACACCTGCCTGCACAAGGGCTTCCCTCTTATCAAGACCGCGCTCGCGAAGCTGGTTTACATAATCCACAAAGACAATGCCGTTATTTACAACAATACCGGCTAATACAAGGAATCCTACTAAAGCTATTACCGACAATTCCATTCCGACTATCCACAACAGCAGCAAGCCTCCGGTAAATGCCAGCGGTAGTGTAAAGAAGACTATAAAAGGAGACAGCAAATTTTCAAACTGAGCTACCATTATAAGGTATATAAGCGCTATTGCCAGGGCAATCATCAATATGAGGTCACGCATTGTTTCCTTTATCATTTCGTTTTCGCCTTCTAAATTGATCTCGTAGCCATCCGGGGTGTTATATTCTGCCAACTTAGCTTCCACATCACGGCTGACTAAGCCGATATTATATCCATCGGCTATTTCGGCTGTAACCGTCATATACCGGGATTGATTTTCCCTCCTGATCGATTCCAAGCTGTCTACTTCCCTGATTTCAGCAATATCCTTTAATTTGATTTCCTTCTCGGTACCATCCTTCTGTGTAACCGTAAAGGCATAATCACCAATATTCGCTTTTGTGATACCCTCCTGATCTTTTTTGACCAATAAAACCGGATAATTATCATTGCCAACTGAAAGCACGGTAGCCTGTGACTGAATTCGCAAAGCTTCACTGATCTCAGCATAAATCTGGGCTACAGTCAGGCCTTCACGCATCGCCTTGTCCTTGTCTACCATTATACGCGTTTCCTTTTCGGCGTCTTCAAGGCCGGTCTCAACAGTGGCGACGCCTTTGATATCACGCAATATTCCGGCTATATCATTGGATATCTCCATAAGGGTGTCAAGATTTTGTCCCTTTATGTTTACCTGTATTCCCCGGCCGCTGAGCATGGTTATATCCATAGTGGCAGTGTCTACCTTAATCTCACATTCGAGATCCTTTGTCTTTTCATAGATTAGTCTCTCAACATCCTTGTTTGTTAAATCTCTTTCGTCCTTAAGCAATATATAGAAAGTGGTCTGATTATCGGAACCTCTGCCCAGCATAGCCATACCGGACTGCTGGCCGCTTATGGCTCCCACAGTTTCCACATCGTCAATCTCAAGAATCCTCTTCATCACCTCATCACTCATGGCGTAGAGATCATCACGGTCGCTGTCTTCAGGCATAGATAGTGTAGCGCTAATCTGCGGGGAATCCACATCAGGCATAAATGCAGTACCCATAACCGTTGTAAAGTAAATGCTTAAAACAAACAAGAGCAATACTGGTATCAAAACAACGGCTTTTCTGCGCAGAACAAATCTCAGCAGCTTTTCGTATGCCCTTACTACAAACAGGCGTTGCTTCTTCTCCTTTGTTCTTTGCAGAAGCTTTGAACCCAAAACGGGCACCAAAGTCAGCGCCACCAACAGGCTGGCCATTAAACTATATCCTATTGTCAGGCCCATATCGGCAAACAGCTGTCGGGACAGACCCTGAGTAAACACAATCGGCAGGAATACACATACCGTGGTCAGGGTGGAAGCAATAATTGCTCCCGAAACCTCTTTGGTACCTTCCACAGCTGCCTTTGAGGCCGGTAAACCCTCGTGTCTCAGCCTGTATATGTTTTCAATAACGACTATGCTGTTGTCAACCAGCATACCAACAGCCAAGGCTAGCCCGGACAAGGAAATAACATTGAGGGTAATATTGGTAAAATACATAAGGGTAACGGCAAACATCAAGCTGATGGGAATACTCAAGGCAATTACAATCGTCGGCCTTACATCCAACAGGAATATAATAAGCACGATAATGGCCAGTATACCGCCGTAAAGCAGGTTTTCAATAACACTGTCGGTGATCATTTTAATATAGTCGCCCTGATCCATCATCGGCCGGATTTTAAGGCCTTTATACTGAGCCTGGAGTTTTTCTATTTGATCGTTTATGGCTTTCGATACCTCGGATGTTGACGCGGTACTCTGTTTTTGAAACATTAGTATGATGCCCACATTGCCGTTTACCTTGGTGTACATTTCCGATGCGTTGTCAGTCAGCTCAATATCTGCAATATCGGAAAGCCTGATATCGCCTACAGGATCGATATTGAAAACAACCATGTCTTTAATTTCTTCCGTGGAAGCAAAGGAATCACCCACCTTGACCAGATGCTGGTTGTTGCCCTGGATAATATAACCCGCGGGCATGCTGAAGTTTTGTGCAGCAATTATTTTTTTTATGAGATCCTGTGTAAGTATCTTATGAAGGTCAGCACCGGCAAGAGCTTCCTCTTTTCTTTTTTCAAACTCGTCTAAGCCTTTTTCCAGTTCCTTTTCGCTGTTATCAAGCTGTATTTGCGCTTTTGCCAGCTCCACCGCCATTGTGATTTTTCCGGATTCAAGCTGTTCCAGCGCCGTCCTTGCTTCCTTTACAGCGTTTTCAAGCTGGGGCTTCATTGCCTTATGCGTCAGCTGGCGGACATTGATGTTTTGCAACTCAACGTCTATTGCTGCTATCCTTGACTGGGCGTTTGCTGCCCTCTCAGCCAGTTCGGCCATCTCCTGCTGGGAAAGGCCCGATAATTCTTCGGGCAGCATGTCTCCAATCTGCTGTATGGTAGCCTGGTATACTTCCGGAGGCAGATCCTTTATACCTAAAGGAAAGAGCTGTTCAAAAAGCTGATTGAGCTGTACCAGTTTCTCCAACTCTTCCTTTTCCTTTTCAAAAGCTGCCTTCTGAGCTTCCAGCAGCTGTTCTTCAGCCAGCAGGGCATTGAGATTGGCTATGGCATTGTTAAGCTCCGCACTTGCCTTGGCTATCTGCTTCTGTTTACCGGGGGATTCCCGTTCCAGAGCATTACGTCCTTTGGCAATCTCCTGCTGGGCTTCCTCCAAGGCCTGGCGGCTTTCATCGAGCTTCTTTTCCACTTCCTCTTTAACCTGGCTGTTTAATCTGTAAATTTTTTCCTTATCAAGTACTATTTCAAGCTGCTTTTCTATAAGGCCGCCGGCAGTCACCGAAGCAACACCGTCAATCCTCTCAAAAGCCGGTACTACGGTATCGGCGGTGAAAGATGACAGTTCATCTATGTCCATACCCTCATAGTCAACACTGGCCACAACAATAGGTATCATATCCGGACTGATTTTCAGTAAAATTGGTGTGCCTACTTCATCCTCAAACTGAGCGGATACCATGTCAATGCTGCTTGACAGTTCGATCATCACGCTGTCCATGTTGGTATCCTGTAAATACTCAAGCACAATCGTACTGGAATTCTCACTGGATATGGAGCTTATATTCTTAAGACCGCTTGAAGTACCCAAAACGGCCTCCAACGGCTTGGTAACCATTTGCTCCACCTTTTCAGGACTGGCTCCGGGATAGGATGTAATAACTACCACATAAGGCAGATCCATAGCCGGAAGCAAATCGGTTATCATGTTTGTAAAGGATATTACACCCAATACGATAATCAAAATCGCTGCTACAATAACTGTATAGGGTTTTTTTACACTGTATTGTGCTAACATCAGATATCCTCCTGGTCTATGTATGATAGTTTGTTAAATTGACCGACCGATTATTCGGGATCAGCTTAATCAATTAACCTAACAATAAGGGTTTAGTTGCCCGCCAGACGCTTTCATTGAATTTGATTCATCAGCCGATCTAAGACTCGAAATCTCAGCCGATCCAAGAATCGAAATCTCAGTCAATCTAAGACTCGAAATCGCCTAACCAATCGTCTCGGGATTCAGTACTTATTTGGCACGCTGACTGAGATATCAGCGTTACTTTGACCAGCCGGCCAGTCAGAGCTTATTCGCTCTTTCCATCCAGCCATGGCTCATTCGCTTTCTCGGGCTATCCAGTGCTTATCACTCTCTNNTCTCCGGCTAGACTGGGCTTATTCGCTCTTTCCGGCCAGCCAGGGCTTTTTTGCTATCTTACTGTATGGCTAAAATATGCTGGCTACCCGACCGAGCAGACTAAGTTTGCCTTGCAGCCGACTGGCTGCTTGGCTCTGCTCATCAGCAGGCTAATCAGTCGGCTTTATTCAGTTATCCGACCGAACAGTCGGTCAGTTTCACCAAAACATTATAATACTGCTTTGTTAATATGTAAAGATAAAAAATACAGAGAAAGGTTTCCACCGCCCTTGGCATATAATAAGGGTTTCACCACTCTTAACAAATAAAAAGGGTTTCATCACCCTTGACAGATAATGAAGTTTCTGCCGCCCTCGGTAATAATAAGATTTCTACCGTCCTTGGGAAATAATTAGGTGTCCACCATCCTTGGTAAATAATATGGTTTTAATCGTTCTTGGTAAATAATAAGGTAACACAGTAAAAAACTCCATAGCACTACGTGGCTGTAAATTTATCATCTCAACAGCAACATAGCACTATGGAGCATCCTGCTTTACTTACACATAAAAATATAATTTAAAGTGTCATAATGCATAGAAAGAAATTTTGCAATTATTGGGGCTTTGAAGCAAGGGTTTTATCCGGTATCATGAAACATACAGGCTATTTCTCGGCAGTTCTTAATCTCCCGGAATTTCATTTGATTTCACATTTACTATCGGCAATCAATCTTAAAGCAATGGGCATATTTTACCGGCCTTTCTTTCGGCAGCCCGGTCAGAAGAAGCCCTTCTTTAGTAAGCTCAAAGTTTATTTTTCCTTCGTAGCCCAGCAGTTCAACTTTATTAATTTTTACTACCCGGAGTAACGGACCTCTGCCACCTGCTGAAAAACTCTTTATCAATGCAGTGCCATCTTCCGGCCACCCAAGCTGAAAAGCATATATGCAGCCATCCTTTTGTGTAAATCGGTAATCCTGAGGTGTGTATTGCACTTCCGGTTCGTCAAACCGGTGTTTTAATTGTACGGTTGTGCTGCCTTCCTGAGATATATACCAGGGCCGTGTACCGTATATCCCTTCACCGTTTACTTTAATCCACTCCGCCATATCGTTTAATATGCTTATACATTCGTCATCCAGGGTTCCATCCGGTCTCTGTGGGAAATTAATAAGCAGACATCCGTTCTTTGATACAATATCAACCAGCATCTCTATTACCTGCTTGGCACTCTTATACTTTTGCCTTACATCGTAAAACCATCCGCCTACACAGGTATCGGTCTGCCAGGGATATGGGAAGATATCCTTTTGTACACCCCGCTCTATATCCAAAACACCTATAGTGTAAACCAGGGGATTTGTGTCCTTTTGTGTATACACCGCTTGGTTTACGCCGCCATGTTCCTTTATGCTGGTGTTGTACAGATGAGCAACAATCCCAAGCCCGTACTTGTCAAAGGGTAGTGGACCGTCTGAATAGAGAAGATCCGGTTTATATTTGTCTATTAAATCCTTTATCCTGTCAAACCAGTGTTTATGCCAGTAAGGATTGTCGGTGTACCATTGGAATCCATGGTCATGATGCCTTCTGTATTCATCTTTATTGGGAAGATAAAAATCCTCATATTCCGGATCGTTTCCATCATAGGGAACTCCCGCATAGGGACCTGAACTGTCGCTCCCCTTGTTGACTCCCCACCATGCAAATGTAGCCCCAAGATGTTCCGTAACCCCGAATCTGAGACCGCGCTTCTTTGCCGCCTCCCTAAACAGGCCCACAATATCCTTTTTCGGCCCTACATTGACGGAATTCCATTTGTTATGCTTTGAATCCCAGTTATCAAAATTATCGTGGTGTACAGCCTGGGCACAGAAATATTTTGCTCCGGCTTTTACATATAAGTCCATCAAAGCCTCTGGATCAAACTTCTCGGCCTTCCATGTTTTGACCACATCCTTCCACCCATGCTTGGACGGATGTCCGTATACTCTCCAGTGATGATAATACTGGTCGCTGCCCTCAATATACAGATTTCTTGCATACCAGTCCCCGTACATGGGTACCGACTGAGGCCCCCAGTGAGCCCATATCCCGAGTTTTGCATCCCTAAACCAATCGGGACATTCATATTTTCTCAACGACTCCCAGCTTGCCTCAAAAGGCCCCTTCTCAATGGTTTCCCATCTTTCCATATGTAATCACCTCATTTTTTTATTTATTTAAACATATTTTAGATGCTTAATTAAAGATATTGATGCTTCATTGAGAAGATTTAATGATTATTCTTTGAAATAGTTTTTAAAAGCTATACAATTCTTGCTAATGACAAGGTTATTGCTGCAGTTTTAATCTATTGTGTTTTAATCTGTTTACTCCGATATATCATTCTGATATTATTCTCATAATATGTTAAACGTTTCGTTATATTGACGCAATCACACCGTCCTCATCCCACAGATCTCTCCAATCCTTTGCACCTTCCCACAAAAATACCTGGCCTTTGATCAAACGACAGTTTTTGTCAATAGCCTCTATCTCTTTCATCTCTTCCTCGGTCAATGGATCTTCTACCACACCCTTGATGTTGCTGAGATAATTCTTCCGTTTACTGGCGAAAGGAATGGGTATTTGTCCGCGCTGTACTGCCCATTTAATGCATATTACAGCAGGATGAACGTTGTGCCTCTCAGCTATTTTTACTATCACCGGATCTTCAATATCAACCGTGTCTTCCGGTGTCCTGTCCCTCTCCGGACGATTTGGTGAACCGATTGGACAATAGCCGATGGGCACTATTCCGTTTTCAACCACAAATTTAAATAACTCAGGCTGCTGAAAATGGGGATGCAATTCCATTTCATTGCATACCGGCTTTATCTCCGCATCCCTTAACAAGAGCTTAAGCTTTGGAATCGTCATATTCGATGTACCGATATGCCTGACCAGACCTGCCCTTACCAATTTTTCCATCTGCCTCCAGGTTTTCATAAATTCCTCATGTATATACGGCCTTGCATTTGGATCGCGGGTATCAACATCACAGCCGGGGGGATGGTGATTGGGAAATGGCCAATGAACCAAATAGAGATCCAGGTATTCCAGCTTCAAATCTTTTAATGATTTGGCACAGGCTATCAAAACATCACCTTCGCCGTGCATATCGTTCCAAAGCTTTGATGTAATCCACAGTTCTTCACGCTTAATACCGGCTTCCATAACCTCCTTTAATACCTCACCGATTAAATGCTCGTTCCCATACACTGCAGCACAATCTAAGTGCCTGTATCCAACTGATATGGCTCCTCTTACAGCTTCAGCAACCTGCTCGGGAGTGTAGTGATCCGAACCGAATGTACCAAACCCAATGGCGGGAATAGTCTCCCCCGTACACAGGGTTTTCTTAGGCACCTTATCCGGATCTACACCGTCAGGTGCAATAGTAAACCTTTCTTTTGTCAAGATATCCGCCTCCTTTTTATTATTTATCTTTAAGCTATAATTTATCTCTAAGCTAAATTGCAAAAAATCTGGCATTGCAACCCCATCCACTCCAGGTATAAAACAAATCGTCTGATTCCTGACGGGCTAAACGTTTTGTTTATTTGCTATATTAGAATCGTTTTGTATAAAAAATACAGAATGTCTAAGTATTGATAGATTTTATGGAATCTTTCAACAAAAATTCGGTTTTCAATCTGTGAATAAACGGAAAATTACTGTTATCACCAATCATTCTTTTAAGCAGAATATTAGCAGCTGTCTCTCCTATCTGTTTTATTGGTTGTACTACAATTGAAAGGGAGGGCTTAACTATCTTTGCCATTTGTATATTGTCAAAACCAATCAAAGACAGTTGATCCGGTATGCGTATATTTCTTTCGTTGATAGCCATAATTGCTCCTAATGTCATCTCATAATTGGTAACAAATACTGCAGTCGGCGGGTTACTCATATCCATTAACTTCAAAATAAGGTGGTATCCGCTTTGAATTTCATAGTCACCATACTCAATGAGACTATGGTCTATTTCCAAGGCATAATCTTCATGTACCCTGAGATACCCCTTTAAACGTTCCTGAGTCGTATATATATCTTCAGGTCCACATATAATGCCTATTCTTTTATGTCCCCTAATTATTAATTGTTCTACGGCATTATAGGCAGCGTTCAGATTGTCTGCCAGCACTACGTCACAGTCAATCCCCTTAACTACACGGTCTATGAGCACTATGGGAACATTCTTTTCCATGACCAGCTTTATGTGTTCAATGTCTCTGCCCATGGGTACCATTATAATGCCATCCACCATTTTATCGAGCAAAAATTTGAGTTTTTCCTTCTCTAAACTGAGATTATCACGATAATTGCATACTATTATGCTGTATTTATGCTGCAGCAAAACATTCTCAATGTAAGATATTATGCTGGTAAAAAAAATTTTATCCAAACTTGGTATAAGAACACCGACAGTCATCGTACGATTGGTTTTAAGCCCTCGAGCCATTTCATTTACTCTAAAATCAAGTGCTCGTATAGCATCTTCTATTTTCTTACGATTCTCTTCCAATACATTACCGCCATTTATATATTTGGATACGGTAGCTATAGATAGTCCTGCATATTTAGCAACATCCTTTATAGTCGCTGCTATTTATATCACTCCTTCATCGCAAAACGTTTAGTTCTATTTTTATTATAAGGGTCCGGGACAAGAAAGTCAACTTATATCAAAGTCTTTTTGTTTTCTATATTCCCTGACTGCAGAATACATTGCTCCATATAACCCAGCACTGTTTCCAAGCTTCATTGGAAGGATAAGAACATTGCGATGGCTATCCATGATTGTTGCTTTAACCATGCGGTTAACATCATCTATTATAAAATGTCTTTCCATAATTCCTCCTCCCAATAATACACAGGCAGGATTCAGAGCATGGATTATGCTTTTCAAACCTGCAACAACATATTCAATCCATCTTTTATAAATCAAAGCTTCCGGCAAACTACCGGCCTTTACTGCAGCAAAGAAAGAATCCCATTCGAAATCCGCCTTTACATATTGTTTTATTTGTGATACTAAGGCCGATGTTGATGCATAGGCCTCATAACAGCCCTTACCTCCGCACATACACCGTCTTCCGCCTGGTTCTAATTCAATATGGCCCAATTCTCCTGCAGAGCCAGTATGTCCTCGGTACAATTCACCACCTAAAATTAATCCTCCGCCTATACCCGTACCATAGACAAGACACACCAGATTTTGATAACCCTTCCCGTTACCGTAATGCGCCTCACCCAGAGCAGCTGCATTACCGTCGTTTTCTACAGCCACAGGCACGGATAGCATTGCTTCCAATCTCTTTTTCAACTTCATACCTTTCCATCCGGGCAGGGTATCTGTAGCGAATATGATTTCCCCACTGTCGGCATTCACTTGACCGGCTGTAGAAATGCCGATAGCGTCAGCAGAGTTGCCTTTTATCAGTTTAACAATAGTCTCGAACAGCACTTCTCCACCACTGGATGCATTTGTAGGAGTTTCCCTTCGAAAAACTAATTCTTCATTTTCAAACAATCCATATTTGATTGATGTTCCTCCGATATCCAATGCAAATATATTCATATTATCACCTTTGTCAAAGTATTTCTTCTTCAATATTTACAATCTTTTCCTTTATCTGTGTTACCATTTCAGGCTTCTGGCCTGTAATACAATTTAACAGATAGATTCTTCTTCTTACTTATAATCAAATAAATCGCTGCCTTAATTGATTCGGGATACAGGGTATTGCTTGTATCTTCGATGGCTTGAATTACAACCTTACTTGTTTTCATTATTATTGATTCTATGGGATTATAATCAGCCAAAATCCTCACAGCCTGTGTATGATGGTTTGTTTACTGTCCGACCGAACAGTCGGTCAATTTACGGGGAATATTATAGCACAGCCGTATGGGTGTGTAAAGCCAGGAATTATATTGGATAATACAGAATAGGCTGCCTTTATAGACAGCCTATAATAATTACTTTTTGACGATCCTGTTTACCATGGTTTTTATATTATTCCTATTCTTGAAAAGATAAACGCACATAATACCCAGTAGAACAGCCAACAAACCTATTGTAGTATACATCCATGGATTAACCGGCGCCACTTCCTCATCCTCGCCTTCTGTCTTTCTTTCCTCTGGTTCGTCTTGGCTGCCGGACTCCTCAGGTGTTTCATCATCGGCATCCTCCGTTGAGCTCTCTTCAGATTCCGTGGGTGTCTCATCCGAAGGTGCCTCTTGGCTGGGCTCTTCCGCATGTGTTGACTCACCAGCATCATCACCTGATTCAACAGTTTCTTTCAGTTTATCCGCTTCCTCCGACTTTTCCATGTCCTTCGGTTTCTCCGTTCCCTTTGGCTTTTGTGTCCCCTTTGGCTTCTCAGTTTGTTTAGGTTTCTCTGTCTCCTTCGGTTTCTCGGTTTCCTTCGGCTTTTTCGTTTCTTTTGGTTTTTCCGTCTCTCCCGGAGGTGGCTCTTCGGCTTTTGTCTCAGCTTCTTTTATGTTAAGCGTGGTCTGATATTGAGTATTGTAATGTATCGTCCTTATATCTCTGTTCACAGCTTTTATATTGGTCAGCCTTATCACTACCGGTCCTTTTTTAAGAGCCTTAAAGGTAATATCAGCTACCGGTATTTCATCCATTTTTTCTTTTGAGGCTTGAGTATTTATCAAAGGATAGGTGAGTTCTCCATTTTCAAAATCTTCCTTTTGCCCACCAAATATGGTCATGTTTTTTTCAAAATTAATCCCATTATCAACCACCTGAATCATGCTGGGATCATAATTCAATGTCAGCTGCAATCCGAATAAATCGGTAGCATCCAAAGCTTTGATATAAACCTTGAATGTTTCATCGGTTTTCACTTCAGTCTTATTATCCTGGACCATCACTACAATCTTTGTTTCACCTTGGGCATATGCTGTTTCATTGCCCCAAAAAAACAACAATGCCATCGTAAACACCATTAGCAATAATACCCTTTTTTTCATTAATCATTCCCCTTCTCACTTACTTTTGTGCTTGTATGATGGCAGGTCAATATTATCTGAAGTTGCATAGATTAGAGCTGTTTTGATTCGGATGAACCAAACCGCTAATAGCGGTTTGGTTCATCCAACCACATTAATTCACAAATCACATTAATTCACAAATGCAGACTACCGCATTAAAACCCTGGCAGCTACATAAGCGATATCTATAATGTCTATCACTCCATCCTTGTTCATATCAAGTTTGGGATCATATCCTTCGTCACCTTCAGCAAGGCCAAAGGCTTTTGCCACCAATACCACGTCATTAATTGCCATACCGCCGCCGGTCACATCAGAGTCAGCTATCGGCAACTGACCATCGACGCTCTCTTCCTGGGTGTACAGAGCGCCTTGATCATCAGACAGGGTCGCACCTTCTGTAATCGATACTGAGGTTAATCCATCCACATCTTTTGCTTTGAACTTTATTTTGACAAGTTCAACATCGCCTGTCAAAGCTGTATCGCTGCCCACAACCGTAGCAAGTAGACGTACTGAATTTTCTTCATCTACAATTTCTTTATAACCAAAACTATCATTAAATATTATCTCACTCAATTCCAGCATATCTTTATCATAGGTGAAGCTGATATCCATACCTGCCAAATTGGTTACCTGTTTGGCTGTTATGGTTACCTCCACCTCTTCGCCAACTTCCACGATTACCGGATTGTAGCTGATTTCTAAGCCTTCCACTCCCTCCATAACCATTTCTTCTACTGTTATTTCGATTGTATTGGTTTCATATATTACACCATTAATGGTAACCGTAGCTGATACTTCCGCACTTCCCACTTTATTGGCTGTAATCCTTCCTGAATCATCAACTGACACAATTGTTGGGTTATTGCTAAAGAATTCAACTACGGCATCAGCTTGTTCTGGCTCCAATTCATCACCGTTCTTCAGCATTATTTTAACAGACAACTGCCCTCTCTCGGTTCTATGCAATTTATCCTTATCCAGTGACATTACAACTTTATCTATCTGATCCGCCGTAATTAAATTGTCTATAGCCTCAAGCCAGTTATTCCAGGCTTGAACTATAGCAGATGCACTTTGCCCAAGAGAGTTTTCGGCTGCAGCCTTTGCAGCAACATAGTTCTGCCAGGTATAGGCTATATAGTCATCCTGGTTCAAAGCAGGAGCTGTATTCAATGCATATTGCAGACTGGCAGTATAATCGATTTCTTCATCGCCTGTATAGTATAGTCTTATTTTTTGAGACTCTGCTTTGCCGGGCTCCTTAACAGATACCCAAACATAGCCGCCGGACTTTGAAAACTCAATAGCTTCAATACTGGTAGTCGTTGCTCCATTGGCTACCGGTGCACTTATTCTGGATGGGAAGATGTCGTCTTCATTGTCATACAAGTAGAGAACGCTACCCTCTGGAAGTTTGGCAGTGAGAGCACCAAAGAAGCTGTTGTACTTGGTAACCACATAGGGGCTTCCGGGATACCCCAAGCTTCCGGTAATCACAGGTATTACCGAATTATAGTCAATACCGAAGCGGGCAGTGTTCAAACTGATCTCAGGAATGCGGGATACAACTGGCTTCTTCGGATCGTAGGCCACACTTAATCGATCGCTCAAAGCATATCCTTCAAACTGGATATCGTAATACAGTCGTCCTCCCTCTTCCTTCAGATTAAATCCCGTAATAACAGCCGTACCATCGGATTGACGCACAGCGGTTGCAATCGGAGTATCAGCATCGAGGGAATCGTAAACATTAACTCTGGTGGTTCCAGGAGCATACGGAATATTCTTGAAATATACCGAATCGCTGGTCTCACTCCTTATGACTTTAACCTGGTTGGTGTTTATGCTAGTACTCGGCATTATTGCCTTAGGCTTTTCATATAACTCCAATTCAAAGACACGCAGCGCACCGTTTGATGTGGTACCCATAGCTTGTTCAACCAAGAACATCCAATAACGGGCGGTAACTGGTCCGTCTGGGAAATCTCGATCAACGATATTACCTGCTTCGTTTCTGGGATTGTTAACAACCCTGTCTGCAACTACCCAATTCCCTCTTGTATAGAAATTAGCTCCACCAGGCCCGGGAGTAGAAGTTCCATCTGCAGTACCTCGTATCAGATTGAATTTATTCTCAGTAGCTGTAGGCGGGTTCTGATTGGGAGATCCGGTGTGGAGCACTCCCGGTTCCCACTCAAAATGCAGATCTCTTTCGTCACCGTATTGAACCGGAATATAAGCCAGGCTAAAGGTATGGGTATTGAAATCCGGGGTTTCAACCGGTCCGGCATTAACAGTAACCCATCGCGATATAGTAACGGGCCTGCCCATATCAATTACTACATAATGGCCGTTATAGTTTCTCCATCTTATATCGGTCAGACTCGAAAGACCAACAACGCACCATTTTGATTGTACCCTGTCTCCGTCAAAGAGAGCTTTGCCGGGTTCTGAGGCATTCTCCTTCGATATGATGTACTCAAACCTGGTTCCGTCCGGGTCAAGGACCAGGTTAGGATTATCGGGTTTTGGCACGATTATTGCCTCTCCCTCACTCATACCAAAATGGAACGAAATGGATGCGGAGCCGCCCTTCCTTAGAGATTCATCTAAGGCAACAACCTCCAGGGTTACGAGCGGGGAATCGGGATCCCTGTTGATGTTGGAGACAAAGAAAGCATTGGAATGGGTAGCATTCAGGAATCGTCGAGTACCGTTTGCGTATACCTGATAGATCTCATATTTGACGATCTGGTCGCTTTCAACATGATCCCAGTAAATTCTGGCTTCACTGTTCTCACTGTCGCGGACCAGATATCCATCCAATGTTAAATTTTGGGGTGCAGGCAGTCTTGTACCTTTATTCGTTTTGTCAATTACTATTTCACCAATGTTGGCATTAACCGTACCGGTGTAGGTAATGATGCAAATACCGTAAACAGTCTTTCCTTTCAGTTCAGAGAGATCCTGCCGATAGCTGGTCCAACCGTTTTTAGTGCCCATGTTGATAGCTGGTTCAGATGGTACGATGTATTCTGAATAATCTTCGGAAGTATAGAAACCAAATTTTATGGGAGAACCTTTGGCAACATAAGTCAGTTCGTAGTCGGTATTGGCGTCAAAATCCAGGAATGTTGAATAAAGGCGAACTTCATTTGGAGAGGTAACTTCTCCTTCCAGCTTCAGGGAAGCACCACCATACCATGCAGTGGTCAGATCAAACGAAGGAGTAACTTTAGGGCCTTCGGATGTCCTGACAGTCCATCGCCATGTAGGAAGGATATCCTGTATACCTCGATTTGTCCAAGCACCCTTGACAGGTTTCCCTTCTACAAAGAACATGTCGCCTATACCAGGGTTAAAGTTTGTTGCAAAGGGGAAATCCAGTATAACGGTCTTGTCAGCCAGGAACTGGCTGAAACCATACCAAGCTTCGGCAGTTTCAGGTTTTGAATTGTCAATAACAACACCGTCAATCACGCCGCCATTTCCAACACCCAAATAACCTTCTGAAGGATCACGCAACGGACCATTGCCGAGGGCCAATCCCTCATAACCAACCCAAAGCCGAGGATCATGGACATTCAAGAAGTCAGAAGCACTACTTGAGAGATTGATGGTAGAATGACCACCAAAAAGACCAAGGGAATTTATGGCCTTATTCACTAAACTGGAATCGCCAACCCAATCAGCCGTTTCTTCTGTATGTCTCACCCAAGGAGCTTGGGTCATCAAACCGTTCAGCTGATCCGTGGTACCACCAGGTCCTATAGTCAGATATCCGTTCATATGTATAGGCCAGGAACTGGTGACCCGGTACGGATCAATGGGGGGACTTGAATTTAAGCAGGTTTGCAAAGTTTGTTCAGGAAATGATCTGCTTGTCCACTTATAATCGCCAAAGTAATAATCAGCAGTACGCCTGCCATCATTTGTCTGCAGGAGAATTCTGTTGGTGTTAGTCAACCTCGACAAAAATCCCCCGGTAGCGGGCGAATCATACATAACGAGGATCATATCAGGATTTGGCTTTGTTTCTTGCATATACAGGAGGAAATCCCGGATTTCATTAGCATGCGACGATGTCCCAGTAGACTCAAAGTTGAAGAACCAACCGTCAAAACCGTAGAATTCTGCTAATTCCCACAGCTTATCGGCATAGGGGTACTTAGGATTCTCAGGGGTACCTTGATTGTAATAAATTCTTCTTTGTTCATTGGGTATATTACGATTCTCGAAGAAAACAGTACCAACAACCGGAACGCCGTTTTTGTGGGCTGCATCCACAATTTCGGGAGTCGGTATATTAATTGGGCCACCCCAGAAGTTAAAGACATCAATGTATTGCCAGAATGTGACGGCATACCTACGCCACTCGCCTTCAGTACCATATGAGTAAGTATAGTCTCCACCGATAGGATAGGAGTCGGCAACGAGGATCATCTTGGCATTTGGGTTTGCATATTGATTAACAACATGCCCCGTTCTACGCTTTTGCAGAGGTACATGGCTTATATTGTACCGAGCATCCACATCACTTTCCGGAGTCCAGTTCAGGATATCATCATAGTGGAACTGGGTACCCATGGGTTGCAATGATACCTGCTGGTCGTATTTTTTATTGCCTGTTGTGGCGGCACTTACAGTATTAAAACTGAAGCATACTGAAAAAATCAATACAAACACACATACTAATAATAGTAGTTTTTTACACATGCTACTCATTCATCTCCTTTCTTTTTTTATTTATCAATAGAGTTGTCCTAGTTCTTTATATGTATCATTCAGTATATCTTCTATCTCCCCCCTTCCACTTACCTACAATCGAGTTTGTCCTAATAAAATGTGTTTGTTTCAAAAGAGATTTAAGCATATTAGGATATAAACCAAACTCAATTTATGTAAATTATGCTATTACATGTATTTATAAGTGTCTGACACGTAAAGTAAATATATAGTATTGAAATAATTAAAATGTTTTTTAATGTATTATATTTTGAAAAAAATATTCAAATTTATATGATAAATATCCGTGCTACTATAATATTATTTCAATATGATTTCCATTCATTTAATTGGATTTGCAATGTTTCAATGATCTTATCCAAGCCACTTTCCTTAAGTTTGGCAATGAATTTTGGAAGGTTTTCCTCAATATCAACGCTGCCCGTCATAAGTGCCGGCCTGAACTCTTTGCTGACATTTACAACTGCATTTATATCATTCTTTATTGGGTCTATATCGGGAACAAATCCCAATATCGGGGATTTTACAGCCGCATTATTGAATGCCTTGTATTCTTCCCACAAATCATCCGGATCATCAATTGTCGGATACATGATAAACCGGTTGCCCAACGAGTAATTGGGGACCGAATATTTCGAACTTGCATCAAGAAACTTCACCTTGTTGTTAACAAGCTTATAGTGTATTCCCTCAATGCCATAACCCAATGTATTCCTAACATCGCTGTCAGTATTTACTAGGTTTAAAAATTCCACCGCTTTTTCTTTGTGTTTACTGTTCACTGAAACAGTGACAATAGCACCTCTGGTTGATTCGGTTGTAATAATGGCCTGTTCAGCCTGAACAGCAACAATTGGATATCCCCGATCCTTTGACCATATTACATCAGCATACGGACCTCCCTGCGCCTGTTGCCAGAATACTATCT
>LSQX01085029.1_pt1 | contig 25697 bp, 19 predicted proteins | sample 654561 | NCBI WGS metagenome assembly LSQX01 (sample SAMN04489861, study PRJNA283612) | anaerobic digester metagenome | isolation source: 4 biogas reactors fed with cattle manure at either 37C or 55C with and... | place: Denmark: Kongens Lyngby | collected 2014 | reverse complement strand
AATCGCAGTTCCGATAGGTGCGCGGGAAGGGAATGACGTCGCGGATGTTTTCGACTCCCGTGACGTACATTACCATACGCTCGAATCCGAGGCCGAACCCGGAATGCACAGTGCCACCGAATCTTCTTAAATCCAAGTACCATTGCATTTCTTCGGCGGGAACTCCCATTTCCGCCATTCTCCGTTCAAGGAGTTCTAGCCGTTCTTCTCTCTGGCTGCCCCCGACCAATTCTCCGGAACCAGGAACTAAGAGGTCGACTGCCGCCACTGTTTTGTTGTCGTCATTCAGGCGCATGTAAAAGGCCTTGATTTCTTTCGGCCAGTTGATGACAAAGACCGGACCCTTGAAATGCACGTCAGTCAAGTATTTTTCATGTTCCGTGGCCAGGTCGTCTCCGAAACTGATTTTGTGTTCGAAATCATGGTCCGCTTTCTGGATGATCTTTACAGCGTCCTCGTATTCGCAAACATGGATTTTCGAATCGAGTAGTTTCCGGAGCTGCTCGATTTTTCCCGGCGAAACGAAATTGTCAAAGAATTCAAGTTCTTCTTTCGCACCTTCAAAAACCTGCCTGATGAGGAATTTGATCATTTCTTCGATCAGATCCATGATGTCCCGAAGATCTGCAAAAGCGACTTCCGGCTCGACCATCCAGAATTCGGAAGCATGGCGGGTGGTATTCGATTTTTCTGCCCTGAAAGTCGGCCCGAAAGTATAGACCTTCTTAAATGCATGCGCGAACGCTTCGGCCTGCAATTGTCCGGAAACCGTGAGATTGGCGTGTTTTCCGAAGAAATCCTTCGAATAGTCAACTTTACCGTCCTTTTTGGGCGGTTTTTCCATGTCCAAAACCGTCACTTGGAACATATCTCCCGCCCCTTCCGCATCGCTTCCGGTTATTATCGGAGAATGGAGGTAAATAAAATCTTTCTTCCGGAAAAACTCATGAATGGCATGGGCGAGAAGGCTCCTCACTCTGAAGACAGCGTTGAAGAGATTGGTCCGCGGACGCAGATGAGCGATTTCCCGCAAAAACTCCCGGGTGTGGCGCTTGGGTTGGAGCGGGTAAGTGCTCGGGGAATCGCCTTCGAGAATGATTTCCGTCGCTTTGATTTCGAAAGGTTGCTTTGCCTGCGGGGTGAGCACAAGCGTGCCTTTCACAGTCAGGCTGCAGCCCGCGCCGAATTTTGCCACTTCCTCAAAATTGGGAAGAGTCGCGTCGTAGACGATTTGCAGGTTGGCAAGCGCGGAGCCGTCATTTAAGTTGATGAATCCGAATTGTTTTTGGAAACGGTTGGTCTTTATCCAGCCCTGTACGAAAATTTCTTGGCCGACCAGGCGCTCATAATCGGATCTGATTTCTTTGATGCTTGTTTTCATGGACATCCCTCCTTAATTTATAAAAAAAACCTTAAGAAAAAATCTTAAGGACGAAATTTCTCCGCGGTGCCACCTTAATTCAACACATGGTTGCGCTCTTGAGCTGTTAACGCCAGCTAACGGTTAGTTCTACTTAAATTTCTTCTAACGGCTCCGAGTGTTCTTTCCTTAAATATTAGGCCGGGTTCGCACTGTCTCCGACTCACTGAAACTAGGGGATTTAAGTACTTTTCTCTTCATTGCCTATTTAGTTTTATGAAATAATGATATCACAATACGGCTTTTCTGTCAATTTGTTTCCGTAAATTCAATCTTTTTTGCGTGAAGGCTATTATTTTGTCATAGATGAAATAAAAAATGAGGGCGCTTAGAATATTGAACACCAAATGGGAATAAGCAACGGAAAGTTTTTTGTTGACGGTGAATTTTTCGAGGAACAAAATCAAATCCGTAAAAGGCGAAAGTATTGCCAAAAATACAATCCCGCCGATCAAATTGAAAAGGACATTGACATAGAGGGCGGCCTTTGCTTCTTTTGTGGAAGAGACGGCAACGATTAAACTAGCAACCGTCGTGCCTATGTTTGCGCCGAGCATGATGCTAATCGCAGCCTTTAGGTGAATCGACCCCAGGGCGTAGAGGTTTTGCGAGAGTCCGATTGTCACGCTTGAGGATTGGAGGAGGGCGCTGATGACGGCGCCACCGAGAAAACTGTTCAGAGCGTTTTCCGATAGCAGTAACATCAGATTTAAAAAATAAACGGAGTCGGATATGAAGGAAAGCCCCATGTTCATGATGTCGATTCCTAAGAAAAGAATTCCGAAACCAATAACCATGTTTCCTGTGATTCGGATCTTTTCTCTATTAAAAAGAAGAAGCAAATAACCGAGAATGACGAAAACGAGACTGTATTTTTCGATTCGGAGCGTGAAAATGAAAGCTGTCGTGGTGGTGCCGATGTTTGCGCCGAGCATGACCATCAGCCCCTGCGAAAGGGTGAGGAGGCCGGCGCAGATTAAAGCGACGACGACCGCAGTGACTCCGGAAGACGATTGAACAAGTATGGTCGCAAAAACGCCCGTTACTAAAGCGCGGAACTTGCTTCCTGTTGCTTTCTCCAATACCTTTTTGAGTTTCTCGTTGTTGAGTTTGATCAAGGATTCCCGCATTAAATTCAGGCCGAATAGGAACAGTGTCAATCCCCCGGCCACCGACAGAACATGAAAAATTGCGCTCATCCTCCTTTCATAATATATAATTATGAAGGAAGGAGGAAAAATATAAAAGAAAAAGCGAGACCGGCTCGCTCAATCATAGTATACCTTGGCTTTTGTGATTTCCTGGCTCAGATAATGAGGATCAATCACGTTTCTGGCGATGTTGTCGCAATGGTCGCTGATGCGTTCCAAATTTGAAAGAATGTCCGCATAGAAGACATCCGCCGTGCTCGCCACGCCGCTGCCGATGTTCGCAAGCTGCGCCTGGCGGTATTTCCTTTCTAGTTTGTCGATTTCTGCCTCCGCCAGCACAACCTTTTTCGCAACTTCCTTGTCTTCCTTCTCAAAACAGAAGATAGTATCCTCAACCTGTTCGGTCACGCGGTCGAGAAAGTGGTTGATGCTATCCGTAAAGTTCTGAAGCCTTTCTGCTTGCATCTCGTAACGGCTCTTAAAAAACTCAACTAGGTTCACGCAATGGTCGGCGATTCTCTCCAAATCCTGGAGCGCATCCATCAATACCGCCTGGCTGATTACAACTTTTCCGTTCAGGCTTTCAGTGCGAATTTTAAGCAAGTAGTCATGTATCACATGGTTGTAATAATCAACTTTTTCTTCGTTGTCCAGGCATTCCTGATAGTGGTTTTCGTTTTCATCATTGAAATAGTTTTTGGTTGCATGGAGCATCTCTTTTACAAACCCACCCATTTCCAGAATGCGCGTTTTTGCGCTTTCCAAAGCCAGGACGGGGGAAGTCGCAAGGAGATCTTCGTTCAGCTTTTCAATGAGATCGAAATCGGAAGCTTTGGCGGGGATGATTTTTTCAATCAATTTTTGAATGTACTTATAGACGAAAAGTACTAGAATTGTGGTTGCGCCGTTGAAGAAAATATGCGCAAAAGCAATTGTAATTTTATTGTTTTCACCCAAAAATTTTTCCGCCCAAAGAAAGAGTTTGGTATAGGGGCTGAGAAGAATGAGGAAGAAAACCGTTCCGAATATGTTGAAAAACAAGTGGAACAGTGCGCCCTGCTTCGCTTCGCGGCTTGAACCGATTGAGGAAAGAAGGGCAGTCACGGTCGTCCCGATATTACATCCCAAGAGAATCGGAAGCGAAGCTCGAAGGGAAATCGTTCCGGTCGAAAAAATTTGTTGGAGGACGCCGATGGAAGCGCTCGATGATTGAATCAAAGCCGTAAGACCTGTTCCGACCAATACGCCCAAGATCGGAAAATCCGATAAGGAAATCATCGCCGCTTCAAACCAGGGTTTTGTAGCCAAAGGCTTTAGCCCCAAACTCATCAATTCAAGACCGACAAACACAACCGCAAATCCGAAGATGAGATTTCCCGACTCTTTGATCTTCTTGCTTTGGAAGAACAAAAACATGGCAGCTCCCAAAGCCATAATCAAAAATGAATATTCCGCAACGTTCAGACCAATCAAGAAAGCGGTGACGGTCGTTCCGATATTCGCTCCCATCATGATGCCGATGGATTGCCTGAACGTCATCAAGCCTGCGGAAATCAAACCGATGACGATGACGGTGGTCGCGGACGAGGATTGAATCAGAAGAGTGACGGCGGCCCCGGTAAGAATGCCTTTGAACACTGTTCCCGTCGCTCTTGCAACCAATGCCTTCATCTTGCTTCCGGCGAGTTTTTTCAAAGAATCGCTCATGAGATTAATCCCGTATAAGAACAAGCCCAAACCACCGGCCACAATCGATATAATTGCATAGGTGCTGTCGGGAATGAAAATCGAAATCCAGTACATAATTTCTCCTTAATGTATTTTGCCAAGTTCTCCCCAAGCTATTATATAATAATGTAGAAAATAAGTAAAAAATAAAATGTTTTCAAATGATTGCGGAAGAGGGAATCAAACTTGGAAAAGGCAATTTTAAAATAGAAGTAAAAAAGTGTTAAAAAAAATATGACAATGTGTTATAATTCTTTTAGCGGAGGAGTTGGTACAATTGGCATACAAAGCGCTTTACAGAACATACCGGCCGCAGAAGTTTTCAGAAGTCATCGGCCAAGATCACATCGTCAGGACCTTGCAGAACTCGCTGGCAAGCGGGAAGATTTCCCATGCTTATTTGTTCAGCGGGCCACGGGGGACGGGAAAAACCACCGTCGCCAGGATTTTTGCAAAAGCCCTCAATTGTGCCGCTCCGGAAACAAACGAGCCCTGCGGAGAATGCCTTTCTTGCCGGGAAATTGCCGAGGGCAACAGCCCGGATGTTGTGGAAATTGACGCTGCCAGCAACAACGGCGTCGATGAAATCCGAGACATCCGCGAGAAGGTAAAATTCCTTCCGAGCGGTTCGAAGTATAAGATATACATCATCGACGAAGTCCACATGCTCACCCAGGGCGCATTCAATGCCCTGCTCAAGACCCTGGAAGAACCGCCCAAGCATGTCATTTTCATCTTGGCTACGACCGAGCCCCATAAGGTATTGCCGACGATTCTTTCACGCTGCCAGAGATTTGATTTCAAATCCTTGAGCGTGAGGGAGATAGCGGAACTGATCCGCAAGGTTGCCCGCGAAGAGAAATTTTCAATTTCTGAAGAAGCGGTGATTGCGATTGCGGAAGGGGCGGAGGGCGGAATGCGGGACGCATTGAGTTACCTTGACCAAGCCGCTTCCTTTGCGGATGACGAGATCACCATTGATGACGTCAATAGCGTCACCGGCAACCTCAACTATGACAAGCTCATTGAACTTGCCACATATTTTGAAGAAAAGAACATCAACCAGGCTCTGCACGCGATCGACGAACTCCTCATCATGGGGAAGGAAGTCAACAAGGTTGTCGGAGCTCTGCTTCAGTTCTACCGCGACGCGCTCTTATATAAAACGATCGACACATCAATGTTCTCCAAATATATTTATGAAAAAGAAGAATTCAAAGTTTTGGCAGAAAAAATTGACGCAAAAAAAATCTTTTATTACGTCGATGTGTTGAGCGACGTCCAAACCAAAATCAAGTTTTCAACAACCCCGCAAATATATTTGGAGGTTGCCGTCATCAAGATGATCAATGAGGTTGCGGATTCCGATTACGCCGGAAGAATCAAAGCTTTGGAAGAAAAAATTCAAAACCTCCGGGATATTGAAAACAATGCCGTCGGCTCGAAAATAAACATTCTTGAAAGCAAACTTGCAAAAATCACCGGCGAATTGAGCCGTTTGGAATTGCCCGAGCTTGCGGCACGGATTGAGGCCTTGGAAAAAGAATTTAAGGAATTGAGGAATTTGGGGAAGGATGATAAAAGGGGGGAAGCTCCGAAACCTGCCGCGGATGTTATGGATCAACTGCAGAAGCTTTCGGAAAAGGTCGAAGCTTTCGAAGGCAAAATGAAACAGGAGTCAGAAAAAACGGCCAAGCCCCAGAGAAAAATCAGCAGGAAGAGGATTTCCGAAGGCCAACTTTCCTTTTTTTCAGACAATTTTTTCAACCAGGAAAAGAATACGGAAACCGAAGAAGCGCCGACGGTCGATGAACCTTCCGAAGATGATATCGGCATTATAAAATTAAGTGATTTTGAAGAAGCGGCGGAGGAACACCAAGAAACCGCCAAAAAGATGCCGGCTGAAAACGTCCGGTTCGTTGCAAACGAAGAGATAAGGGAAACCGAAAACTCGCAACTGGTGCGGAGGCTGAACCCGGTTCAGCCCGCAGTGGAAGAGCGTCCGATAATCCCAGAAAAAAAATCTGAGCCGGTTCCGGAGCCGAAAACGTCCGGTGAAGATCCCTTGCGCGGGATTTATGACGAGGAATACAATTCCTACAGCGTTTCCGTCCTTGAAAGGATTTTGCATTCTTCCAGGACTCCCGAGGCACGGGATGGCAAGGGTCGCATCATCAACATTTGGAAGAACCTAACCAGAAACTGTTCTTCGGACTTGCTGAGTACTGCCCAGATTCTCCAGGACGGACAAATCGTTGCCGTCGGAAATAAGGAATTTGTGTTGATCTATCCAACGGCTTCTCTCTGCAACCAGGTGATGCGGCCGAAATTCAAACGCAAAGCCCTGCCCCTGCTTTACCAAGCCCTCGGCGAGGCATATAATTACATGGCGCTGCCGGAAAACATCTGGTTTGACAAAAGAACGGAATACATCAACCAATACAACATCGGAATCAAATTTCCGAAACTTACTCCGTTCGATGATCCGCGCCTTTCTGCCGATGAAACTGACACAATGTCCCCCCAGGAAAGGATGGCAAGCGAAGCCATCAGGATTCTGGGCGAGGAGATTGTGAAAATTGAATAGGAGGAAACATGAACCAACAAATCATAAAAAAAATCAAGAAGATGCAAGAAGACATGGTTGCGGCTCAGCAAGAAATAGAGTCGACCAGTTTTTATGCTTCCAGCGGCGGCGTCGTCGATGTGGAAGTGAAGGGGACCAAGGAATTGGTTCGTGTGAACATCAGTGAGGATTTCACGGTCGAATCAAAAGAGGACCTGGAAATACTCGGGGACATGATTGTCGCCGCATGCAATCAGGCATATAAAGAGATCGAAAAAACCATACAGGAAAAAATGAGCCAGTACCAGGACTTGTTGTCTGGTTTCGGCGGTCTGTTCTGACATGAAATATCCGAAAGCTTTGGAAAATTTAATAAAAAGTTTTCAGTTGTATCCGGGTATCGGCCCGAAAACGGCGGAGCGTTTGGCTTTTTATACCTTCCTCGAACTGAAGGACGAGGAGGTGGCAGATTTCAGCGCGAATCTCCTTCGGATTAAAAAAGAACTAAAGCATTGTTCCAATTGCGGTGTCATCACCGATCGGGAGACCTGCGAAATCTGCACGGACTCTGATCGTGAAAACAAATTATTGGTCGTGGAAGGGACTAAGGACGTCAATGTTTTCGAAAAAATCGGGCATTACTACGGTAAATACCATGTGTTGAACGGCTTGATTTCCCCTTTGAACGGTGTCGGGCCCGATGACATCAACATCCAAAACATTTTAAAGCGCGTTGATGATGAAAAAATTGAGGAAATAATCGTCGCGACCAGCGCCACCATTGAAGGTGAAATGACCGCCCTCTACATAAAAAACAGTTTGGAAAACAAAAACATTAAGGTTTATAGAATCGGCTATGGGCTACCTGCGGGCGGGGACATTGAATATGCCGATGAAATGACTTTGATAAAAGCGCTTGAAGGTCGCAAAGAATTATAGTATAATACAAGAAAAGAGGAGATGAAATGGAAAAAATTCATGAACTACTGAACAAAGTAAATGGGTTTGTAGAACAATTTTTAGGCCCGATCCTTGACAAAATCATTCAATTCTTATCATCCGGCAAGTATTTGGGGATTGGGATTATCTGCTTTTTCGCTGCGTTGTTGCTACTGATAGGCATCCTGGCCTGGATTAAGAAATTCCCAAAGTTTTTCTTTTTCATGTTGCTTATTTTCGGAGGTTTGGCTGCCGCGGCCTTGCTATTGTAAGGAACAATGCTCCTGTTTTTCCCCGCTCATTTTTCAAGATGAGAACTGAGTTTTTGGGAGAAACGCCGAGGAGAATAACAATTCTCAAGAAGAGAGCAAAAAAATGGGTGCTCTCTTTTTTTTGTTCATGACAAAATTCTACAAAAAAAAACATGATGTGTTTACTAATGGTCCTGGGTATGTTATAATAAATTGATAAAAAAAGAAATAAGGAGTCCAAAATGGAGAGAAAAAAGGAAGAATTTTTCGAACCCCCCGACGCAGGGGTTAGGACGCAACACCACAATGTTGAGGTCCGTTTAGAGAACCTGACGAAAGAGTTCACCGACAAAACGGGGAAGGTGACTGTGGCGGTTAATGATTTCAATGTCACAATCCCCTCGGGCAAACTCATTGGCTTGCTCGGACCTTCGGGTTGCGGGAAATCAACCACTCTTTATTTGATTTCCGGTTTGTTGAAACCGACGGCGGGAAGGATTTATTTCGGGGATGAGGATGTAACGAACATGCCTCCGGAAAAGAGGGGAATCGGTCTCGTTTTCCAGAACTATGCTCTTTATCCGCACATGACCGTGAGACAGAATATTTTATTTCCCCTTGTGAACATGAAAGTGCCTAAGCAGGAGGCATTGGCTCTTGCCCAAGAAATGGCGGAACTTGTCCACATCGGCGACCTGATGGAAAGAAAACCGAATCAGCTTTCAGGCGGGCAGCAACAGAGGGTTGCGATTGCCAGAGCTTTGGTCAAGCGGCCCAGGGTTTTGCTATTGGACGAACCACTTTCAAATCTTGACGCGCGGCTCCGCTTGCAAACCCGCGAAGAAATCCGCCGCATCCAAAGGGAAACCGGAATTACGACTATTTTCGTAACGCATGACCAGGAAGAAGCGATGAGTATTTCCGATGAAATTGTCGTCATGAATGAAGGCATCAAACAACAGATGGACAGGCCGCAGGCTGTATACGAAGAGCCTGTCAACATGTTTGTTGCCAAGTTCTTGGGGAACCCCCCGATTAACATCTTTGAAGCCGATTTAATTGGCGGGCGCTTGGTATTGAAAGACGGTGAAGTCGTCGCTGATGGATTCACTGAACCTGATCAGGAGGTTTTCATCGGCTTCAGGCCTGAATACCTCAGAGTTTCGAAAAACGGGAAAATCACAGCAAAAACCGACTTAATCGAGCACATCGGCCGCGATACGATGATACTTTGCGAAATCGAAGGTTACGATCACTTGATTAGGGCGATCGTTCCCAATGACATGGAGCTTAAGGTCGGGCAGACCATTAAACTTGATTGCGTGAAGCTCTTTGTTTTCAATGCTGAGACAGGGGAGCGTTACAGATAATGCTAGAATATAAGAGGGACGGTTGGAAGGCGGCTATATGCTTGGCGCCGAGTTTGCTTTTGATGTGCATCTTCACCTTTTGGCCGATCATCAACTCCTTCATCATGGCTTTCCTGAACAATTATTACTTTGCTTTGAACAGATCCGACATTTACAATTCGCTGATGGATGTTGATAAATCCTTTGCCTATTTCATGGGCGGACGGTTCACGGGCATCGGGATCCAGAACTTCATCACTCTTTTCCGAGACAAAGACTTCCTGATCGCCTTAAAAAACACGGCTTTCATCGTTTTTGTTTCGGTTCCGGTGACCGTCATCATCGCCCTGCTGATTGCTGTTGCTTTGAACAGCATTAAGGGGCTTAGGGGATTTTTCCAGACGGTCTTCTTCCTCCCCTACGTCACCAACACCATCGCTTTGGGTTTGGTTTTCAACTCGCTTTTCCACGTCGATTACGGCTTGATCAACAAACTTTTCAACATGGTTGGCACGTCCTGGATCAACAGCGGCGCAACCTGGGGAAGAGCGATGTTTGTGTTGTTCCTCTATTCTGTGTGGGACGGACTGGCTTTTAAAATTATCGTTTTCCTTTCCGGACTCCAGAACATTGATAAGCAATATTATCAGGCAGCGCAGATAGACGCGACGCCGAGATGGCGCGTGTTCACAAGAATCACAGTGCCCTTGCTTTCGCCGATGATTCTCTACATTACCATCACTTCCTTCATGGGCGCATTCAAAGTGTATTCAAGCGTCATCGGCATTTTCGGAACAGGCCGTTACGGGCCCGTCGGCAACGACAAACTCCTCATCACGATCGTCGGTTATGTCTATGACCAATTTGACGTGAGCGGCATGCCCTTCGGCGTCGGTTCCGCAGGATCGATGGTGCTGTTCGGAATCATCTTGCTCATCACCCTCATTCAGATGCAGGCGAGCAAGAGATGGGTGCATTACTAGGAGGCACGCTATGGAAAGAGCATTATATTTAGATCCGAATGAATTGAGACGGTTTAAAATCAAAACCGGCATCGCCAGATTCTTTACCTATGCCTTCATAATTCTGATGGCGGCATTCATCGTCGTGCCTTTTCTCTGGATGATTTTCAGTTCCCTGAAAACCACCAATGAGATCATTTCGCGGGAAGTGACGTTCTTCCCCAGAAAATTCGAATGGGCAAACTACAGCAAGCTATTCACGGGCATAAAAGCAATCGACCAGTACGGGAATGAGTACGAAGCATTCAAACCCATGCCTTTTCACTGGATGTTCTTTAACACAATCGTCGTCGGTTTCTTCACGACCATAGGCACGGTCGTCACAACGATTCTGGCAGCCTTTGCTTTTTCAAGATTGAATTTCAAAGGCAGGGAATTGATTTTCACGATCATGCTTGCGACGATGATGATTCCCGGCGAGGTTTTCGTCATCACCAATTACATGACGCTCAGCAGATACACGGGCTGGATCAAATCCGCCAACCACCTAGAAAACTATGCGGCTTTGATATTCCCGTTCATCACGAGCGTGTTCTATACATTTTTCCTGAGGCAGACTTTCAAGCAGATACCGAACGAATTATATCTTGCCGCAAAGGTCGACGGAACATCGGATTTCAAATATCTCGTAAAAGTGATGATTCCGCTTTCCCAAGCCACGATCACGACCATCATCATCTTAAGCATGATTGGCACCTGGAATGCTTATATTTGGCCCAGTTTTGTAACCAATTCAATATATACGAAACACCTCTTGGTGAGCAACGGTCTGATGGTAGGCTTGCGCGGCGCATCCGAGACAACGGGACCAAACTCGATTTTGAATCTGCAGCTTGCCGCTTCCACTATGGTCACCGTGCCCTTGCTAATCATCTTCTTCTCGTTCAAGAAGTACATCTTGAGGGGAGTTTCCCGCAGCGGAATTAAAGGATAAAACTGAAAACAATATAAAAATAAGGAAAGGAAAGGACGAAAATGAGAAAATTCTTAGTGTTTCTAATCACTTTGGTATTGTCTTTTGCCCTCGTCAGTTGCAAAAAAGATGACGGGATTGTGGTAAGGTTTGCGATCACATCCGGTCAGATTAAAACTGCGATCGAAAGCCTGCAATTCGAAGAAAGATTCGAAGAAATGAATCCGGGCATCAATGTTGTGATCGTCGCCATTGAAGGGAGCTATGATGACCTCCGCGCGAACACGATGATGGATATCAACAGCGGAAGCGCCACTGCTCCGGATTTGGTCATCGGTTATCCCGACCATTTTGCGGAATATTACGGAGGGGGAGCATTGGTGAACCTCCAGCCCTACATCGATCATCCGGAATATGGATTTACTGAAGAAGAATTGAACGATTTCCTTGAGTCTTATCTTGCGGAAAACAGAGGATACAATTCTGAAAGACCGGATGATCTTTACGGCCTCCCCTTCAACAAATCCAGCGAAGTGCTGATTTATAACAGGACGGCATTCGAATTACTTTTCGAAGACGAGTGGGAAGAAAAAGTGCCCCAGACTTGGGATGAACTCAAACAGGTTTCTTTGGAAATCATTGATTTGGTCAAAGCAGGAAAGCTTGACGAGCATTGGGTCAAAGAGACGGACGGCAAAGAAGAAGGATTTTTGAAAGTTTCTGATTATGTGCAAACTGGGAAATTCGCGCCGTTCGGCTATGACTCCAGCGGCAATGCCTTCATCACTCTGACACGTCAGTGGGGCGGAAAATACACCTCCAGGGACAGCGTCGCCAAGGGTTATGCTGAATTTTTCGAAGACGGCGTTGCGAAGCAGATGATGGAAGACATTAAAGCGCTGCACGATGCCGGAATCTTCAATCTCGCTCCCAATTTCGGATCCAACTACTGCAGCGATGCTTTGAAAGCCATCCAATGCATCATGACAGTCGGCTCCACCGCTGGCGTCCGTTACAATGAGTCCAGCGACTATGAATATGACTTGGGAGTCGCTCCGATTCCGTACAAGCATGAGGACAAGAAGTACGTCATTCAGCAGGGAACCAACATCTGCATGCTTGACGTGAACAGCACCGAAGAAGAACTGCTCGCGGCATGGAAATTCCTGAAATTCATGCTCAGTTCCGATAACACGGCGGCTTTCGCAATCGAAACCGGCGGTTATTTCCCCGTAAGAAAATCGGCTTTTGAATCCGAACGTTATCAGAATTATCTGACTAATCCTGCCGAAGAAAAGAAGGCTTATTCTGCGGCGGCCAGAGTCGCACAAGAATACTACATCTCTGAATACACTTACTTCGTGGACCCGGCATTCATCGGCTCCTCCAAAATCCGCACCGAAGTTGGAAGCCTCTTTGATGACATCATCGTCAACGGCGAAGACATCGATGCGCGCTTCGAAGAGCTGAGGAATGACCTCTACGCTTTCGTGATAAAAAAATAACTGAGAATACAACATGGAAATGAAACCTAAACTGAGAAAATTTCTATATGGCCTATTCACTCTGTTTCTGACTTGTTTGTTGGTGGCTTGTGGGGAAAGGGAATACACTTTCCCCACAAAGTACACCGATGAATTGCGGTTGGAAACGGAGTATGAAAACAGAACGTTTTTGGCGGACGGCATCGAACTCGTGACTTTGTTGCAGGCGGTCGATGGCGACACCGCCCATTTCCGCGATTACGCGAACAGGACCATAAAGATCCGTTTTCTGGGCATCAACACCCCGGAATCGACGGGGCAGATTGCTCCCTGGGGAGCTAAGGCCAGCGCCTTTACTAAATCCAAACTGGAAAATGCCTATGAAATCGTAATCGAAGCGGATGTGGTCGGACAGCCTCCCGAGGTCGATGCGACCGGAGACCGCTATCTGGCCTATGTTTGGTACCGTCCGAGCAAGGATTCAGAATTCAGAAACCTGAATCTGGAATTGATTGAGCAATGTTACACTTTCTTCACGGGTTTGGAAGACAATCTCAAATACGGCGAAGTTTTCAAAAAAGCTTATCTGGAAGTTTATCCGAAAAAGCTTCGCGTTTTGGGAGAAAAGGATCCCGACTTCAATTATTCGATCGGAGAAAGGGAAGTCACGATTGCGGAATTGAAACATAACAGGGCAAGCTACACCGCGGGCACCATTCTCAGAATCACGGCCCGCATCCTGAGGCTCGTGGGGAACAGCGCCTATTTGGAAGATGTTGAAGAAACATACATCGAAGATTTGGGTAAAAGCGTCAGAGGCGGAATCTTTCTGTATCATTCTTTTGTCAGCGCGATCGGGAAAATGAGGCCCGGCGACGTGATCAATTTTAAATGCCAGGCTTCTGACAGCGAAACTTACGGATTCCAGCTGGTGAACCCCGGCGACATCAGAAAAGTTGAGGAAGGAACCGAAGTCAACATCATTGACCTGCCCGAAGACGCGGTTTCCTTGAAGGACTATGAAGGTTTGGTTGTGAGAATCAAGGAATTCACGGTTACCGACAAGAGCAATCAAAATCCGGAAACCGGCGCTTATACGATTTATGGAACTCTGAAAAACGGCACCAAAGTCCAAGTCCGCATCGATGCGGACATGAGGCGGAAACTCTCTTATTCCTTCCCGCAAGTAGGCCAAACCTACACCGTGATCGGCGGCGTGAGCCGTTTTGTGGATTTCTATAATGACGGCGAAGTGATTTACCAGATCAAACTCGGAAACCTTGAAGGAGAAGGAAAGAACGATTTTGTTCTTGTTGAATGAAAAATATAAAATATAAGGAGAGGTAAAAGTTAAATGAGGTTGTTTAAAAAGCTTGTTGTCTTAATTCTGGCTTTGTTTGCCTCCTTAAGTTTGGTTGCTTGCGACAAAAGTGAAACCAAACTTGAAGAGGCGTTGAACTCCATAGCCTTGGGTGATTTAAGCAGCGTCACTCAGGATATTGAACTCATTGCTGTGACGGGCAAGCACAAATTGCCCATTGAATGGTCAATTGAGAACGTCAAAGGGGAAACCGCGGAATTGGATTTAACGGGGGAAGTCCCCATCGTAAGAATCACCCGCGCGCCCTACACTGAAGAAGGGCCGGGCGAATGGGGCGAAGTGCGCCTGACGGCAACTGTCAGAATCGGGAAAAAATCCTTAAGCCGGCACTGGGATATTTTTGTAAAACCTGGAGAAAAAGTCTTCATTCTCTCTGTCGGCGATGCAGCAAAGCAGCCTGAAGGAACACCCGTCAGAATCACCGGAACGGTCACTTATCTCCACGGCTCAGGCTTCTTCATGCAGGATGACTCCGGTGCCATTTATGTTTACGGCAAACCTTCCAATGATAAAGTGGTTCCCGGAGCCAAGGTCGAGGTTGAAGGGAGCATCACTATTTACTACGGACAGCCTGAAATCGACAGAGGTTACAAACTGACAGTGTTGGAAGAGGCTCCCGAAGGCGGCTTTGATTATTCGGAAGCAGCGGATGCTTTCATTCCGGAAATCGTTTGGAGCAGCGTAAATGATCCGAAATCCTACGGAAGGATTCTTGCCGTCACTGGAAAAGTCACCGAGGGTCAATACGGAGATTACAAGAATTTAGAACTCACCGACGAAACTACAAACACCAAAATCATGATTTATCATGATTCCGAAGAAGGCTTCATTGATGCGATTACGGCCAACAAGGACAAGTACGTGACAGCGACGGTTATCACTTACAATTTCCACTCTTCCGATAAAGTTTGGCGCGTATTCGGATATGCCGGCTCCGTTGAGGAAGCAGAGGCTGTTCAGTATACCGATGAGAACAAAGTTTATTTGACTTCCATCAAACTGAAGAGTGAATTCGATGGCATTTCCGTTGTCAGCGACTTGACGCTTCCCACAAGTCTGTCCATATTTGAGGGAGTTACGATTTCTTGGAAATCCAACAACACAGGCGTCATCGCAGACGACGGCAAGTTCACTTATCCGACAACAGAGACAGTGGTCGAACTTACCGCAACGATCACACTCGGAGATGTGAGCAATGAATACACTTATAAAGTCACTGCTCTAGCTCCGGAACAGATGACGGTCGCAGAGCTCCTTGCAGCAATCGACGAGGAAAAAGCTAAGGCGGTGCTTGTAGAAGGGGTAATCATCGGGCGCGATAGCAACGGTTACTTCTACCTTGCCGATGAAACTGGAGTCATTTATTCCCGTCAAAAACTGAGCGATCATGGCTTAAAGGTCGGCGATAAGATTCGCATGATCGGGGACGGAAGCATTTACTCAGGCAGCGCCAGCAGCCCCCGTTTCAACAGACAGCTCGGCAATCAATTTGCTGTAATTGAAAAGGTAGCGGAAAACCAAGACTCACCGCTTGAAATCGTAAAGGCAAAGATTTCCGATTTCGACCATACAATTACCAATAATAACGTATTAGAAAAAGCAGCTCAGGAAGAGCTCTTCGGAAAAATCTTTGAAATTAGCGGTTTCTTTAAATTGGTCCAAAGCGGAAGCTATACCGACCTTTACCTTGCGGAGTCCTTGGAAGAAGACGCGGACATGGTAAGAATTTACCAAAACTCCATGGAAGTCGACGCCCTGAAGATGCTTGCCGGAAAAGAAGTGACGCTCATCGCGGTCGTTTATGAATGCTATCCCAAAACGGGGCTTTGGAACTTGGGCTTCCTCGGAAGAGAAGGCGACCTGAAAGTCACTTTGACCAATGAAGACCTAGAAGAAATTGCTGAAAAGGAAATCAACGCCATTCTTCCGGAAGACAATGTCTTGGTCGGAGATTTGAATTTCTTCGATAAGACCAAATATTCCTATGTCATCGGCAATGTGACCTATGAGTTCACATCGAGCAACACCGACATCTTAGGCGATGACGGTAAATTCACCGCTCCTGCTGAAGATACAGAGCTTACGCTCACCGTCAAGGCCATTTTCAGCGAAGAGCATGAAAAGACTTTCACATTCGAATTGACGGCCAAAGCTCCGGAAGAGCCTGATGAAGAAGGATTGCTCATTTCTTTGGATTTCGGCACAGAACAAGTTACAGGTTATGCTGCAGGCACTCTTAAATTCACAAACGGCGACGGCAAAGAATATCAATTTGAAAAAGACAGAGTGCAAATAAACACATCAGATTATGTTCCGCATGATACAGCCGGCGCAATCTTGGTCTTGAGCACAAGAAAAGAGTATAAAATTGCCTGGATCGAATTTGACTGGAGTTCGGTCAATCTGAACAAAATCACGATTGATTTCTCAGTATGGAACCAAAATAACTTTGACACAATCGTGAATTCCGCAGGCGCCAGAATAGCTCTTGAAAAAGAAGTGGACGGGGAATGGGTCGCGGTAGAAAATGTGAACGGATTAACCAACGTCTTGTCAGAACTGGTCAAGGATCAATACATCACTGTAACATTTGAAAACCTGACATCTGGCAAGTATCGCTTGGTTTACGAAGATCCCAACAACACCGCTTCTAACAACACCACAACCGCAGTCACTGCTGACAACCTGAAAGTATACGGATCTCAAGAATAGGTAAGAAATCTATTCAAACAAAACAACCGAGACAAAAATCTCGGTTGTTTTTCTTTTCCTTGTTATTTGTTTTTGATTATGCTAAAATCTAAAAAAGGGGTGAGAAGATTGGATTATAGAAAATGGTATGATAAAGATATTAAGACCTCTTTGTTAGGTTTTGGAGCAATGAGATTGAAAACTATTGATGGGGAAATTGATGAACAGAAGGCATTGAAGCTCTTTGATTACGCTTATCATAACGGCGTCAATTATTTTGACACCGCGATGCCTTATACCGACGGCAAGAACGAAGCTTTTGTTGGGAAGGCTTTGAAAAGATATCCCCGTAATTCTTTTTACCTCGCAACGAAACTTACCCTGAGATTGTTTGAATCAAGGAAAGAAGTCGAGGAATTGATTGACAAACAGCTGGAGACCTTACAGACAGAGTATATTGACATGTATCTCTTGCATGCGATGAATAAAGAGCGGCTGCAGAAAGTGAAGGAGTGGGAAATCATTCCTTTGCTTGAAAAGTGGAAGGCCGCAGGGAAAATTAGGTACATAGGTTTTTCCTTCCATGATGATTATGATGCCTTTAAAGAACTCTTGGATTTATATGATTGGGATTTTGCTCAGATTCAGCTCAATTATTTGGATACGGAAATCCAACAAGGCATCCAAGGATATTACGATCTGGAAGAACGCAGGATACCGGTTGTGATAATGGAGCCCATTAAGGGCGGTAAATTGGCGAAATTCAATGGAGAGATCGAAAAAATCTTCAAGGACCATAGCGACGCATCGATTGCTTCCTGGGCTTTGCGTTGGGTGGGAAGCCTTCCGGGGGTGAAAGTCATTCTCAGCGGAATGAACGAACTTGAACAAGTGATTGACAATGTCAACACTTTTAAAGAATTCAAACCTTTAAGTAAAGAAGAGTTTGAAATCATTGCCAATGTGAAGAATGTTCTTCAAGATTTCAAAGCCGTGGGTTGTACAAATTGCAAATATTGCCTTCCCTGTACGGTCAATATTGACATTCCCGCCTATTTCAGTTTATACAACAATCACCGGATGTTTGCCAATGAAGAATTGACCAGACACGAAGCAAAGCACGTGAAGGAAAAATCGGCTTTGTTCACAGAATGCATTGAGTGCGGGCAGTGCGTTGAAGCCTGTCCGCAGGGAATCGACATCCCGAACGAGCTGAAAAAGTTGGGAGAAATGATGGAAATTTTGAAGTGGTGAGGAGAAAAACAGGAAGTTTTTCTCTTTTTTCTTTTGAGAAATATTTATATCTTTGAAAAGATATTCATTTATTGGTTTTGATGTGTTATAATATAAGTAAAGAGAGTTGCTTTTCATGAGAAAAATAGTGGTTGTTGAAGGGAAGAATGATTATCAGAAAATAAAACAGATAGCCCCGGACCTGCCCGTCGTGACCACGAACGGCATGGTTTCGGATGCGTGGTTAAGGCGGATGGGGCGGATAAATGGGGATTACGAAGCCGTCCTTTTGACGGATCCCGACGCTGCGGGGGATAAGATCAAGGAAAAGATATCCGATGCTTTGCAAAATGTAAGGAATGTATACATCGGGCGCGAGGACGCCCTCAGCAAAAACTGCAAAAAAGTTGGCGTCGAACATGTTGATTTGCCGGTTTTAAGAGAAACCTTAAGTGAGTTTTTGGAAGAAGAACATCAGGAAAACATCACAATCCAAGATTTATATGCTTTGGGTTTGGTCGGCGGAAGCGAAAGCAAAAAAAGAAGAATCAAACTATGCGAGAAGTTGGATATTGACTATGCGAACGGAAAGCAACTTGCCCGCCACCTCAACCTCTTTCAAATCAGTTCGGAACGAATCAGGGAAATTTTATGCTCAATGTGAAGAAGACAAAAGCTTTACTTGAAAAACATCAACTGCGTCCAAGGAAAAATCTTGGCCAGAATTTTCTTATAGACGAAAACATTTTGAATAAAATCGTTCTGGCAGCGAGGCCGGATCCCGAAACCGGAGTTGTTGAGATTGGCCCCGGAATCGGCGCCTTGACCGAAGCTTTGCTTCAGAATTTCCGAAAGGTGCTGGCTTTTGAAATTGACAAAAAGCTTGTTGGCGTTTTAAAGGAAGAATTGGCAAAGTATTCAAACCTTAAAATTCTATCTCAGGACTTCTTGAAGGCAGATTTGAAAAAAGAGCTCAGTTTTTTCTCCGACTGCAAGCGCGTCATCACCGTCAGCAACCTTCCCTATTACATAACTACGCAGATCATCATCCGGTTGCTGGAAGAAGATAATGAAATAGAAGAATTCTACTTCATGGTTCAAAAAGAAGTTGGAGAACGCATGGTTGCGAAGGAAGGCGGAAAAGATTATGGTTCGCTTTCAATTTTGATCAATTACCGGTGCGAAGGCGAAATTCTTTTTCCGGTTTCCAGAAACTCCTTTTTTCCAAAACCGAATGTCGACAGCGTCGTTATTAAACTGAAAAAAAGAAAACTTGATTTGGGAATCAAGAACGAGAGGAATTTTTTAAAATTTGTCAGAAATATTTTCTCGCAAAGGCGAAAAACCTTAGTCAACAACTTGCTTGCGAATTACATGTTAACGAGGGAAGAGATCCTTGGGGTTTTGAAAAGACTCGCGCTTCCGGAATCCATTCGCAGCGAAGCTTTGAGTTTGGAGAAAATAGCGGAAGTGTATATGAATATCTTTGAGAGCACCTAATTAAGCGGGCGGTCATAACTTAATATAGGTGGTAGCGTGGATGTTGCGAGTCTTGTTGTTCTGAAAAGCGACGAGAAGAAAATCATATATGTTATAGATGGTATTATCAGCCCGGAAAAAGTCTATGTTTCCGGACTGCATTACCGAATCAGGAAAATAGTTTCTCTGGAAGATTTGCGTCCAGCCACGGAAGAAGAAATCGAAAAGGAGAGGAAGAAAACCGAAAAATATTTCTTAAACGTCACGAACATCAGAAAAAGGGTGGGCAAGAATTATCTTCTCGGCACCGTGCTCCACATTGACGGGGACCAGAAATACTTGGACAAATGCCTGCAACTATATAAAGAAATTGGAGTTTATGCCAATGGCTTGGCGATGAAAGAACATTTGATCCACGAACAGATTCAAAGCCTGATTTATAAACTGACGCCGGACATCGTGGTTCTGACCGGACACGATGTTTACAATCAAAAAGGACTGAAGGATTTAAACAATTACAGCAATACCTTGAATTATGTCAAAGCCCTGAGGAAACTCAGGCAAATCAAGTCCAGGGGGGACGTGGTTGTCATCGCCGGAGCTTGCCAGTCCAATTTCGAGGCATTAATCGCCAGCGGCGCCGATTTCGCCAGCAGTCCCAAAAGAACCAACATCCACACTTTCGATCCGGCGGTAATTGCAATCAAAGCCGCGACCACCGCCTTCAATAAAATCATCAATCTGAGCGAAGCTCTGAGATTCATAGAAAAAGGGGACGAGGCTTTCGGCGGTTTGGAAACCTACGGCAAAATGAAACTGTTCGTTTGACGGGAGTGGGAAAATGGTCATCGAAAAAGGATATGCTAAAATTAATCTGGGACTGGAAGTGCTCCGGAAAAGGGAAGACGGTTATCATGATCTGGACATGATCATGACGAACTTGAACCTTTACGATGAATTGTATTTCGAAGATCATCCCGGCAAATCAATAATCATCGAGTGCGAGGAATTGGAGCATCTGCGGCCGGAGGATAATTTAATCTATAAAGCAATCGATAATCTCAGATCGAGATACGGAATAGATCGCGGCGTTAAAGTCAGGGTCGTAAAAAGGATTCCGGAAAAGGCCGGGCTCGGCGGAGGGAGCGCGGATTGCGCAGCCGCTCTGCGGGCGATGAACAAGCTTTGGGATCTCAATCTTTCGCTTGAGCAGCTCGCGGCGATCGGTTCAGAGCTCGGAAGCGACGTTCCCTTCTGTGTCCATAACAAAACCGCAAGGGTGGGGGGCAGAGGAGAAGTCTTGGAGTTCATCGAGGAAATGCCCTTTACATACATTGTGTTGGTGATTCCTCCCTTCCGGCATTCCACTACGGAAATATTCAGAAATTTCAACGTTCACCACGAAAACAGCGGTAAAATCGAATCCTTGGAAGAGACCGTCAAAGCGGGCGATTTGAACAGGATTGCGGAAGGCCTTTTTAATGACCTGGAAAAAGGATTGCCGGGAACTGAGGTCGCGGAAATAAAACGCGATTTGCTTGCTGCGGGAGCTTTGCAGGCTTTGATGAGCGGAAGCGGGTCTGCGGTTTACGGGCTGTGCCTAAACAACCACAAGCACGCTCAGCTCGTCGTCGGAAGATTGCAAAACCTGCTAAGCAAAAAACACCCCGGGAACGCCCAAAAGTTTCGGATCGAAATCTGTTCCATAAGAAGTTCTCGCAAAGCCGCTAAATCCAAAGCGGGCGGGGGCGGGGAGGATTTGAAAATCATTTCCCGCACCGAAACCAAGGCCTATGCCATGCTTCCTTTGGGTTTCCAAAGAATACTGAATCATTATCGGGCTATTTATGCTCCTTTAAGCCTCTGGAGCAACATCACTATCGAAAAATTGCAAGGTATGCATTCCGAATTGATTTTCGGCGACGGAAGCACAAATCGCGAACTTGAAGTCCGGCTCCGAGAGATTGCGGAGAACATTGGTTTTGGGTTGAGGGTCAGGATCAATAAGCCTGATGAGGACTTCGGGCTCATCTCCACCGACAATTACCTGAGTGCGATCATCCGCGCTTTGGACAAGTTCGGCTCAGATAGTAATAGCCTGTATTCGCTTTTTCCGGAGCGCGTCATGATGCATGGGGATTTTTCGGCGGTGGCCTATGATTCAAAAAAGGATGAATTCAGGGATTTGGGGCCCGCGGTCTTCGGTTATGTGCTCTTGGTGGATTTAAAACTTGGGAATTACAAAAGCCTGCGCTATACCAGGCAAATTGATGATCCGCTGAAACTTGCTGCAATTGAGGAAGGAATATCGGATAGAAATTTTTATAAAATGGCAACAAATGCCTACAATAGCGTCGAAAGGTTTGAAGAAAGGAAAATCGGTGATTATAAGGGTAAATATTATTTAGACAAAATAAGAAAAATGGCATATCATGAGGGGGCCGCTGCTGTCTATCTGAACCAGGGAGGCAAAAGCCTCGTGATAATCTGCCGTTATCAAAAACAGATGCAAAGAATCAATAATTCTTTGAAATCGCGCTTTAAATTGGCGGATAATCTGATGACCTCGCTAAAAACTGATGTCATGCATGAGGAAGCGAAAAGCAAGGTCCTCAAGGACGCATCTCCGCCTAGCTTGGAAGAAGATTTAGAAAAAAGCCCGTTCTTGAATCTGGAAGAAACGGAAAGCTATCACGAAGAAGACATATATAGAAGGGGAAGGAAGAAAAAGCGCGCAAAACAAACTTTTGGCAACCAGGATTGCGAAGGAATATTATTATTGAACAGTGGGGGGAGTATATTTAAGAAGTATGATTATGTTGACATAGCCAATTATTATCAGAAATTCTTTGGAGGCAAATGCATAAGATTTGAGTGGAACGGTGAAGAGATTCCGGTAGAATTTAAAACCGAATATCTTCCGCACATCCTCGGCATTCATCTTCTAGACGAAAAGGACCCGACATTGCGAGGGAGGGAAGGGTTCCGGAGATTGCTTAACGGAGAGATTCATTACCACAGAATCAAGAAGTCAGGGAAAATCAACGAGAAAACGAAGAATTACATTCTCGACAAAACGAAGAGCTCCGTAATGATTTTCAATGACATTTTCCATAACCGGACGGATGATTTGTATTGTTTTCCGCGCGAAATTATCGTCGGAAGCAATTCCAAAATGGAAAAATTCGTGTTCGGAATCACTAGAGCGCTGGCGGATAATTTCTTCCATAAGCAAAACCTCTTGGGAATCGGTAAGGACGAGAAAACAAACAAGTATTTCTTTTACACATCGTTTATTTGGAAAGTGCCGGCTCACATCGGTAAGAAGGACAGTTACAGAATTGTGATTTCATGATTCTTTGATCGAAAAATCTGAAAGAAAATATCAGAAAGGAATTAGAAGTATGAAGGTTACCGAAGTAAAGGTTTATTTGATTCCAGGCAAAGAAAAACTCAGAGCCACTGCGACAATCACCCTCGACAATGCCTTCATGGTTCATGGTTTGAAAGTGATTGAAGGTGACACGGGATTGTTTGTTGTCATGCCGGCGGTTAAGAAGAACGGTGTCTTCAAAGACATCGCGCATCCAATCACAGCGGAAATGCGCAATCAGATTGTGACCGCCGTGCTTGCGGAATATGCTCGCAAGGAAGAAGAACTTCAGGCACAGGCTATGGCGCAAGATACCGAAGAAACAGAAGAAGAAAGAATAATAGAAGAATAAAGGAGTTTTTATGGAAGTTAGAGCGATAGTTTTAGCTGCCGGTAAGGGGACGAGAATGCAAACGGAGCTGCCGAAATGCGCGCTCAAAGTCATCGACAAACCCATGGCAGAATATGTTGTAGACAGTCTCAAAACAGCAGGCGTTGAAGAGATAGTCACGGTTGTCGGATATAAGAAGGAGGTTCTGGAGGGCATTTTGTCCGGGAAAACCAAATTTGCTTATCAGGAAGAACAACTGGGGACCGCCCATGCGGTGTTAATGGCCGAGCCTTATTTCAAGAATTACATAGGCACGACTTTGATTGCTTTGGGCGACATGCCGATGATCACCCCCGAAACCTACGCAAAACTAATCGAACACCACACTCTAACTAAGGCAGATTTGACCGTCCTCACAACCGACCATCCGCGTCCCGAAGGTTACGGAAGAATCATCCGCAACCACGAAGGGGAGATTGAAAAAATTGTGGAGGATAGGTTTTGTACAGACGAACAAAAAAGGATTACCGAAATCAATTCTTCCGTCTATTTGGTAGACAATCAGAAACTATTTGCTTCCATTTATGAAATCGACAATGACAACTCGCAAAAAGAGTATTATTTGAATGAAATTGTTGAGATTTTTAGGGGGAAAGGATATTGCGTTTCCGGCTTCAAAGCACTAGATTACCAAGAAATAAGCGGGGCGAACGACCTTGTTCAGCTTTCTGAAATGGAAAACTATCTGCAAGATAAAGTCATCAGAAAATTACTGCTTTCGGGGGTGGCGATCCGCAACCCCAGGACAGTGGTAATCGGTTGTGAAGCGGAAATTGAACCCGGAGCCCTGATTCTTCCCGGTTCGATCATTCTCGGCAAAAGCAAAATCATGAAAGGCGCGACCGTCGGCCCGCATGCGGAAGTGGAAAACTCGGTTGTCGGCATGGGAGCCCGCGTTGCTTTTGCCAGAATCAAGGATTCGAAAATCGGCGAAAAAAAGAAAATCTCGTTCTTGGAAATGATCGGCGATGAAATCAGCAATCGGCATTTTAAGGATTAAAAAAGTTAAAGCGTTTTAGTCCAAAATCCGATTGAAAACAATCAAGCCATGGGGTATAATATATAAGAATGCAATAGGAGGCTCTTAATGGCAATAGTTCACGGTTCAAAGGTAAAGCTTTTTGCCTTGAATTCAAACCCCGACTTGGCTCAGGAAATAGCCGAATACATGGGTGTTTCTTTGGCCGACTGCACAATCTCACGCTTTTCTGATGGTGAAATCAACGTCAACATTTCCGAAACCGTTCGCGGGCATCACGTTTTTGTCGTGCAATCGACATCCGCACCGGTGAACGAGCACTATATGGAACTCTTGATCATGATAGATGCCCTGAAACGCGCATCGGCCAGAACCATCAATGTTATCATGCCCTATTACGGGTATTCCCGGCAGGACCGCAAAGCCTTGGCCAGGCAACCCATTTCCGCAAAACTCATCGCGGATTTACTGACGGTGGCGGGCGCGACCAGAATCATCAGCATGGACTTGCACGCTGCCCAGATCCAGGGTTTCTTCAACATCCCGATCGACAATTTCGAAGCGGCTCCGATCATGGTTTCTTACCTCAAAAAGAAGAGTCTTCAGGACGTTGTGATCGTCTCCCCCGATCACGGCGGAACGACGAGAGCGAGAAAATTCGCTTTGAATTTTGGCGCTCCGATCGCCATCATCGATAAACGTCGGCCGCAACCGAATGTTGCGGAAGTGATGAACATCATCGGCGACGTAAAAGGCAAAACCTGCATACTTGTGGATGACATCGTTGACACGGCAGGGAGTGCCAGCGTGGCTTCGAGAGCGTTGAAGAAGGCAGGGGCGAAGGAAGTGTACCTGGTTGCCACCCATCCGGTGCTTTCCGGGAAAGCCGTCGAAAGAATCTGCGCTTCTCCAATTACCGAATTCATTACAACGAATTCGATAAAACTTCCGGAGCACAAGATTTGCGACAAGATCACGCAGCTCTCCGTTGCGAAGGTATTGGGGCAGGGCGTATTGAACATCATCGACGACAAATCCGTCAGTGTACTCTTTCAATACGATCCCAATCAGGATTACTGAAGAGAGGCGCGCTCAACTGCGCGCCTTTTTAAATAATTTCCCACTTAAAAAAACTTTTGAAAACAGGCTTATTTATTTGACATTTCCCCCGAAATGGTATATAATATATAGGGTCAAATCGGGGAATCAACCCGGCCTTTTGCTCTCGGCCGAACCCGAAAGTATCTTTTATAAAAAGTGGTTGACAAAAGAGAGCTTAATGTAGTATAATAATTATCGCCGCAAAAAATGCGGAAACGAAATGGCAAGGTCTTTGAAAACTGAATA
>LSQX01174840.1_pt1 | contig 25701 bp, 18 predicted proteins | sample 654561 | NCBI WGS metagenome assembly LSQX01 (sample SAMN04489861, study PRJNA283612) | anaerobic digester metagenome | isolation source: 4 biogas reactors fed with cattle manure at either 37C or 55C with and... | place: Denmark: Kongens Lyngby | collected 2014 | reverse complement strand
TGAACCGGGCATTTCAGCATCAAATCAATGAATTTGGCACCTACACTCAGCACAGCACCAATTACCACCGCCTGATGCTGCAGCTTGCCCTGTTCACCGACCACCTGCGCCGCGATGCGGGTGATATTGAATGGGAACCCCTGACCCGAACTCGGCTGGCAGCAGCCACTCGCTGGCTCTGGGCGTTAACAGATCCTATCACGGGACGAACGCCCCGGTTAGGCGCCCAGGATGGCGCTTATCTTTTTCCGCTTGTATCGCTTCCATCGGAGGATTACCGCCCCGTTGTGGATGCGGCTGCCAAAGCCTTTCTCGATCAGGACATCTACGCTCAGGATGAACTGGCTGAAATGGCAGCCTGGTTTGACCTTCACGCTCCGAAAACTGAAGAAGAGGTCCAGCCTCAGGCATCGGATATGCTGCGCATCGAAAGTGGGGAGGGACGGGCTTTTTTACATACTGCACATTTTTCCGATCGCCCTTCGCATGCCGACCAGCTGCATGCAGATCTGTGGTGGAAGGGCGTCAATGTGGCGCTCGACCCGGGGACTTATCGCTATAACGCTCCCCACCCCTGGGACAACGCCCTGGCAACTGCGCATGTTCACAACACCCTGACCGTGGATGGGCAGGATCAAATGCTTCGTGCAGGGCGTTTCATGTGGTTGGATTGGGCACAGGCACAAATCCTTGCCCACGAGGTTGATCAGGCAGGCAAGCTCAGGCGTATCACAGCAAAGCATACCGGCTACAGGAAGCTGGGCTGTCTTCATCAGCGCACGCTGGAAAGAAACAATAATGGCTGGCTGATTACCGACGACCTGCTCCCATGCGGAAAACTAAACGCACGGGAACATGTTGCTCATCTCACCTGGCTTTTACCTGATTTCCCCTGGGAACACCTCGATGCGCATACTTACCGTTTTACAGCGCCGTCTTTTTCATTTCAAGTCCTCCTGTTCGGGGCGGACCATTTGAGTTTGTTTCGCATGGGGCAGTCCATTTCCGGGGATTTACCGGCAGAGCCCCTGTGGGGATGGACCTCGCCCAGGTACGGCGAAAAAGAACCCGCCTTGATGATCAAAGCAAGCCGAAAAGGCGAACTCCCCCTTCAAATTCAAACCCTGTGGCAGTTTGAATGATCGATGATGATCAAAACGATGGCAGTTGGGCACACCCCATCTTCCTCTGGAATGAAGTGAAACACCTTTGTGCACGCTGGGTATGCGTTGCCTTCCCCCAACCGCTTCAGTTGTTCTTACAGTAAAAATCACATTGCCTTCTGCAGGTCAGCCCAAAATTAACCCCTGTGGCCGAACCTGTCCGGCATTTGTGTTTTTCCGAATCATGACTTTGCAATTTAACCCATATGTTCATTTTGAAGAATTTTTGGGTATGATTGGAATACTAAATGAAAGTCGAATACATTAAAATTTACGCTAATTTAAATGGATTAAAGTATGCAATTAGGAATTATTGGTTTACCACAATCAGGCAAAACAACCCTTTTCAACGCGCTGACGCGAGGCGATCGCCCGACCGATATCAGCGGCGGCAAGATTGAAGTCCACACGGCTGTTGTTGATGTCCTCGACAGTCGAGTTGATGGGCTTGCAAAGATCTTTAAGCCCCACAAGGTGGTCTATGCAAAAGTGACCTATGCAGATATTGCAGGTCTCGAAGGCAAATCGTCTGAAAAAGGGATTTCTGGTCCGCTGCTTAATACGCTCTCCCAAATGGACGGCTTCATCCATGTTGTCCGCCATTTCAACAACCCGCGGGTTCCTCACTCAGCCGGCAGCGTCGACCCCCTGCGTGATTTTCAGGACATGGAAACTGAATTGATCCTCAACGATCTCATCCTGGTTGAGCGTAAACTGGAACGTTTGGATGAAGAAGTTAAGCGCGGCGGTATGGGGCGAGATAAGGGGTTGGTTGAGCGAGAAACGGAGCTGTTTCAATGGCTTCATCAACTGTTCTCAGATGGTATTCCGCTTCGGAACGAAACGCTGACCGAAGAAAAGGAAAAAATGCTTTCAAGCTATGGGCTGTTGAGCAAAAAACCCCAGCTTGTGGTGATCAACCAATCAGAAGATCAATCGCCGATTGACCTGCCCACAGCCTTCGCCAATACGCAGGTGATTTGTATGTTCGGGAAACTGGAAATGGACATTGCCCAACTACCTCATGACGAGGCGGATATATTCCTGAAAGAATACGGGATCGAAGAACCCGGCTTGAGACGGTTCATTCATTTGTCTTTCGAACTTTTAGGGCGTCTCCAATTCTTTACAGGGGCGGAAAAAGAGGTGCACGCCTGGACAGTTGCAAAGGGGACCAATGCCCAGGAAGCTGCCGGCGCAATTCATTCCGATATGGAAAAAGGTTTTATCAGGGCGGAAGTTATCTCAAGCGAAGATCTGCTCGAACTTGGTGGTTTTTCTGAAGCCAGGCAGCATGGCAAACTTCGCTTGGAGGGAAAGAAATACATCGTCCAGGATGGGGATGTGATCACCGTTCGATTCAACATTTAATTTTTTGCACACTTCATTCGTTGACGCACTTTGGGGGGGACGGTAGAATCGGGAACTATGGCTGATCTGCTGAAAGAGCTCAACCCTCAACAACAACAGGCTGTTGCTGCGCCACCAGGCCCGGTGCTTGTTATGGCCGGCCCTGGCTCAGGAAAAACGCGCGTCCTGGCTTATCGAATTGCCTACCTGATCGCAGCCCTGGGGGTTCCTCCCTATCAGATCATGGCTGTTACATTTACGAACAAAGCTGCCAGGGTAATGCGATACCGGGTTGATCAATTATTGCAGGGAAAAGCGGATGGGTTGTGGTTGGGCACCTTTCACGCGATTTGTGGGCGGATTCTCAGACGTGAAGCAGCCCATCTGCCGGTCGATCAGAATTTTGTGATCTTCGACGCAGATGATCAACTTTCATTGGTCAAACGTGTGATCAAAGAAAATGAGATCAACAACAAGGATTACCGTCCGGGTGTGGTGCTCGACAAGATCAGTCATGCGAAAAACGAGTTATTAAGCCCGGATGAGGTTCCCATTCTCAGTTTCCGCGACGAGGTGATTGTAGAAATTTACAGGGGCTATCAAAAATATCTGGTGGCAAGTAATGCCATGGATTTTGACGATATGCTCATGTACACGACAAAATTGCTTGAAGACCAGCCCGATTTACGAGAAAAATACGCTCGCCGTTTTCATCACATCCTCGTCGATGAATTTCAGGATACCAATCTCGCCCAGTATTATTTGCTTCAGTATCTTTCCTCCGTTCATCACAATATTTTCGTCGTTGGCGATGAAGACCAATCGATTTACCGGTGGCGTGGCGCCGATTACCACAATGTGGCACGGTTTACTCAGAAATACCCTCACGCCAAAAAGATTTTGCTTGAGCAGAACTATCGTTCCACACAGACGATCTTGAATGCGGCGATGGCTGTCATCGATGAAAACCCAAACCGATCGAAAAAGAACCTTTTTTCTGATCGCGAAAATGGTGCTCTCGTGAGTTTCTATGAGGCGGATGATGATCAGGAAGAAGCAAGCTATGTGGTTGAAACCATTGGACGGCAGGTCATGCTCGGTCAGGCAAAAGAGTCTGATTTTGCGATCATGTACCGCACGAACGCCCAGTCCCGTTTGTTGGAGGAAGCCTTCCGCCGTGCAAACATGGGCTATCGACTGGTTGGGGCACAGCGTTTTTACGGTCGCCGCGAAGTAAAAGATATCATTGCTTTCTTAAAACTGATCTACAACCCCCAGGATGAGGTCAGCCTGGCGCGTGTGATCAACCTGCCGCCGCGAGGTATCGGGGCGATCACGCTTGAAAAATTACAGGCATTGGCTTCTCAAGCAGGGCTGAGCAGCGGGGAGATTCTGCTCTTGCTGGGAACGCCGCAGGGCGCTGAGTTCACAATACAATTGGCGAGGTCAGCGGATCGATTGGCACCCTTCGGAAAGATCCTTTCCCTTTGGCGTGAAAACGCCAACCGGATTTCTTTGGGAGAATTGTTTGACCAGATCATCCTTGATACGGGCTATGAATCCTTTATCAAGGATGATAGCGATGAAATACTTGATCGCTGGGCGAATGTGCTTGAACTGCGGAATGTGCTGCTGGAATATGAAGACCGCGGCCTGGGTGAATTTCTTGAAGCCATGGCTCTGGTCGCAGACCAGGATACCCTGCCGGAAAACATCGATGCACCAACGATGATGACGCTGCACACCGCGAAAGGATTGGAATTCCCTCAGGTATTTGTGGTCGGCCTGGACGAATACTATTTACCCCACAGCCGTTCGATGGACGACCCGGAAGAAATGGCTGAGGAGAGACGCTTGTTTTATGTGGGATTGACCCGCGCCCAGGACCGTCTTCACCTGGTCAGAGCGACCAGGCGCCGAAGCCCTTACGGCGGTTATGAGACCATGCTACCCTCCCGCTTTTTGGATGCACTGCCCCCTGATTTAATCGATGGGCAGATCAAAAGCTCATACGAACGTCATGATTATTATGATCGCAACATGTTTCAATGGGATCAGCCTTACAAACCTTCCAATCATCGCAAATCCACGCCAAAACCAAAAGCACGAGAACAAACATTTTTCCCTGAAATGCAAGTTGTCCACCCCTCTTATGGCGAGGGTGTTGTGCGTAACAGCCGCCTTGAGTATGGCGACGAGACCGTTGAAGTTTATTTTGAGGGCGTGGGAATAAAGGCATTTGTGGCTTCCATGTCCAGCCTCGAAATCCTTGAGGATTAAAACTCGTGCTGGAAAACAATTCCACAAAAATATCCGCTTTTTTCCTGGTGTTCATGGTCTTAATGATTGGGATTGCCTGTCGGTTGACCTCGCCCACGCCAGCATCCTGGTCTGCGACGCCGTCAGCTGAGGCACGAGCGCAGACGGAAACCGCGGTGGCACAAGCTCAGCAGACAAACGTCGTTGAATTAAATGAAACATTAGCTGCGCTCTATCTCACAGCGACCGTACCGGAAGCGACCGTCATCCCGCAAACACAGTCCACTCCCGATGAAGCAGGTGTGGGTCCCATGCTCGTTTTTGCTGAAAAAGAAATTGGGGCGCTGCACGTTTATGACGTATCAACGGGGGAGGTGATTCATGTGGAACTTCCCGCACCAATTTATGATGACCTGCACCGTGGTCACGTAACAGGAGGAAGGCAAATATATTTACGGGCAGGCTCACCGCTCAACACCGACGAATTAGCACTTTACCGGGTCGACCTACCGGATGGCGATGTGAAGAAAATCGTTCCCGTGCTTTCAATCGATTTGCAACGCCGATTGGTCAACCAGATTGGAACCCGCACCCCTGAGACACTGGCAGCGGTGACAAGACCGGATGGTATTGCCTGGTCACCCACCCTGAGATATCTTGCCTTTACGGCTGCGCTGGACAATAACTCCAGCGATTTATACCTTTTTGATCCTGACAACAACCGGGTCGCGCGGTTAAATGGGCTTTACACACATAATGCCACCCCCTTCTGGTCCTCCGATGGAACCTGGCTGATCACACAGGAACTTGGTACCGATGACCAGAACACAGGTTGGCGATCTGAAAATGTGACGGCTGTACGGGTGCCCGGTTATGATGACCAAAACTCCCTTTATCTCCCCGATCGGGGAAGCGAGGAAGAGGTTTTTGTTGGATGGTTGAATATGCAGCAATTTTTCAGCCATTCTCAAACATCAAATGGTCCTCAGAATTTGCGCCTGATCCACGTGGAAACCCAGAAGATAAAGATGATTTTCCCGGCTCGATTTGATCAGGTTGCTTTTGACCCCGCTTCAGGTTGGCTGGCTTTCACATTAAATGAGGGGCATGCCATACAATCGGGGTTAACGGCTGGTGTCTACTTACAGGTTCCCGACCAGGCTGAATATCAGCTGCTAAGGGCAGGGGATTGGAAAAATTTAACTTTTGAGACGGGCGGGATGTTTATCGTTAAAGGATTGCAGGGCGTATTTGCTTTCAGTGCCGATGGAAATGAGATCTATTTGCCAGAAGAAGGCAATTTGCAGATGTCGCCGCAAGGTAACTGGTTGATTGCCTGGGGGAATGGATCCCATGGGAAACCTGGCGCGAGGTTATATCAACCCCCTAACGATCGAACTCTGCAAACATTGACAGAAAAGCCGGTTGATGGCGTTTTTTGGAAACCTGATTCAACGGGATTGTTTTTGTTCAGTGAGGGCAACCTGTATCATCTCGAATTTCCCGGTTTGAATATGGTTGAAATTAAAGGCGGCATCTCAAATATCTCTCCCCTTGAACTGCTTTGGGTGGATTAAAACCCTCAAAAAAGGCTCGTATTTGAGGTGCAATCTAAAACCGACTATAATTAGTGCGATATGATTCAAACGCCGAGTGTCCCACAAAATATTGCCGTGCTGGCGCACCCTGATATCCCTCAGGCTTTCGAAATCGCCAATGAGGTGCGCACATTCCTGGCACACGCAGGTCTGAAATCGAAAAGTGGCTCACTTTACAATGAAGCCCTTCGGCAGGCTGTTCAGGACAGGGAATTTGACCTGTTGATTGCCCTCGGCGGAGATGGCACAGTGCTCCGTGCCGGGCACTTATGCGCGCCGGTTGACGTCCCATTGCTGGGAATCAATATTGGCCATTTTGGCTTCCTGGCTGAATTGAACCGTGAGAACTGGCGCAATATTCTTCCGAGGCTGATCAGCGGCGATCATCGCTATGAAGAACGAATGATGCTGGTTGCCCACTGCGTTCGGGATGGAAAGCAAGAAGACGCTTTTGATGTGCTCAACGATGTGGTGGTAGCGCGCGGTCAATTCGTTCGACCGATTGAAATTGAAGCCTTCCTGGATGGCGAAGAATTATTCCATTATATGGCGGATGGCTTGATCGCAGCCACCCCAACAGGTTCCACTGCCTATGCACTGGCGGCTGGTGGCCCAATTCTTCCGCCCGAGATCAGGAACATCCTGTTGATGCCAATTGCTCCGCACCTATCCGTCGATCGGGCAGTCGTACTCTCGGAAGGCGCTTCGGTTTTCATTAAGGTAAAAACCAAACACGAGGCTGTCGTCAGTATCGATGGACAAGAACCCGTGCACCTCTCCAGCGGTGATGGTGTAAAAATTCAGGTGCACAAAAAATCCTTATTGATGGTGCGATTTGAAGATCCTGGATTTTTCTATCGCAACCTGGCTTCCTACATGGAGCAAAATCCCCTCATCAGCATGAAAACAAACAACTGAACGTATGGATAATGCACATATCTCACCCGACCAGGAAATCACACTCCGTTGCAATAAATGTGGCAGACCGATCTCACCCCGGGAAGCCGTACAAACCCCAACCGGCTATCGCTGTCCCGAGTGTGTTCGAAATCAGCAAAAGATTTTTGACACCAGCAAGCCTTTGGATTACGTTCTGGGCTTTGTCATCGCGTTATTTCTTTCGACGATCGGAAGTTTTATCGTCAGGAACATTGGTTTTTTCACCATTTTACTGGCGCCGGTAGCGGGTGTTGCCATTGCGGAAGCTGTCCGTTTTATGATCAAAAAAAGGCGCAGTGATCGTTTATTCAAAGTGGTTACCATTGCTATTATCCTCGGCGGATTGCCCCTGATTCTGCTGATCGGGATTAATTTTATTTTGGATCTCAGCTCAGGGTCTCTAAACTTTTTCAGTCTGTTGCCCCTTGGATATCAAGTTCTGTACCTGGTTCTGGCAGTTCCATCCGCCTATTATCGCCTATCTGGCAAGCGTCGTGCTTGAGGAGTCTCAGGAAAGCATCCATGTTAACTGAATTACATATCAGAAATTTTGCAATTATCGAACAGCTGGATCTGAACTTTGATCAGGGTTTGGTGATATTTACCGGTGAGACGGGTGCAGGTAAATCAATTATTCTGGACGCGCTTGAGGCTGTTCTGGGGGGACGTGCAGATACGACAGCGGTCAGAACGGGTGATGATCTGGCCATGGTCGAGGCAACTTTTCGTTTGCCGCCTGAAATCAAACCAGAGCTTGTTGAGCTTCTCAAATCGGAAGCTTTGCAGGACGATGAAAACGAAGACTTTGTGACGCTCGTCCGGGAGATCCGGCTTGAAGGGCGTAACGTCGCCCGCATCAATGGGCGCAAGGTTACCGCTGCGCTTCAGAGAGAGGTAGGTTCTTACCTGGTGGATATCCACGGGCAATCCGAACACCTCTCTTTGTTGCACGTTCGTAACCATTTACATTTATTGGATAGTTATGCGGATGTTGGAACGTATTTGCTGAAATACAAGGGGGTTTACGAACAACTTCGTCGAGTGCGCAAGGATTTAGAATCCGCACATCACAGTGAAAAAGAGGCTGCACGCAAGACGGACATGCTCACTTTTCAGATTCAGGAAATAGAAGCGGCAAAGTTGTCCCCTGGTGAAGAAGATATTTTGAAGCAGGAACGTAATCGTCTGGCGAATGCTGAAAGTCTGGCAAAATTTTCTCAAACGGCTTTGATGCTCATCGAAGAGGGCCCACAGGATGTGCCTGGAATCAGTGACTTATTGGGCGAAGTAGTGGAATCTCTGCAGAGTCTTGCAAGGGTTGATCCCACAGCCCAATCCTTTTTTGAGCGCGCAGAATCCGGTTTGGCTGGATTGCAGGATTTGGCGCTAGAATTACAAAGCTACGGCGAGTCGATTGAGTTCAACCCGAATTCTCTGAACCGCATCGAGGAAAGGCTTGACCTGATCAGCAACCTCAAGCGCAAGTACGGGAATACGATCGACGAAATAATCGCCTTTGGTGAAATTGCACGGGCTGAATTGGATGCCATCACCCATCTGGAAGAACACCTTGAAGAGCTGGAAGCCCGGGAGGCAGAACTGCTGGTGGTGTGCGCTGAAGCAGCGCAAGACCTCAGCCGACAACGCATTGCATCAGCGGAAACGCTCAGCCGACAGGTGGAGATCGAATTGGATGATCTTCAGATGGCGGAATCGCGTTTTATAGTGCTTATCGGCGTGCGACCTGACCCCACCGGGTTGCCTTTGGAGGATGGCGAACGGGTTGCTTTTGATGCAAATGGGTATGACCAGGTGGAATTTTTTGTGGAGACAAACCCGGGAGAGGGATTCAAACCCCTTGTAAAAGTTGCTTCGGGGGGTGAGACGTCTCGCTTGATGCTGGCGCTGAAAAACGTGTTAGCCCAGGCAGACCATGTGCCCACCCTGGTCTTTGATGAGATTGATCAGGGGATCGGCGGAAGGGTGGGCTTTGTGGTCGGCGAGAAATTGTGGAACCTTTCAAGGCAGCACCAGGTGATGTGCATTACCCATCTTCCCCAGCTGGCTGGCTTTGGCGATCAACACCTCCGTGTCGCCAAGGAATTGGTGGATGGACGAACGTACACTCGCGTTGTAGCAATGGAGGACGAAGAGCAGCGTCAGGAACTGGCGCAAATGTTCGGTCCCGTGAGTGAGGGCACATTAAAATCTGCAGATGAGATTATGAAGATGGTTTCTGACCATAAATCATCAGATAAACCAGATTATTGAGGAGCTTATCGATAAAAATGGGTCTTTGATCCATGATTTATCGGTTAAAATTGCTTTATAGCAAAATATTGGTAATTATTTTTTGGAAACTGGGAAGGAGCCCAAATGCCTAAATTGGAAAATGTATTAGCCGTGATTTTGGGTGGTGGGGCAGGGAAACGCTTGTACCCATTGACCATGATGAGATCCAAACCTGCCGTTCCGATCGCAGGAAAATATCGCTTAATTGACATTCCAATCAGTAACTGTATTAATTCCAATATCTATAAAATTGCCGTCCTGACTCAATTTAACTCAGTATCGTTGCACAGACATATTACCGGTACATACAATTTTGACGCTTTCCACACGGGGTGGGTGCAAATTTGGGCAGCAGAGCAAACCATGGAAAGAATGGAATGGTATCAGGGCACGGCGGATGCCGTCCGAAAACAGCTGCTCGAGATTCAATCCGCAAGTTCTACTCACGTATTAATCCTTGCCGGCGATCATCTCTACAGTATGGACTATTCAAAGATGGCAGAGTTCCACTGGCAGAATGATGCTGATATAACGGTTGCTGTACAACCTATCGAGCGGGAGAGCGCGTCGAGATTTGGTTTATTGAAGCGCGATGCCCAGGGCAGAATATTAGATTTTGCTGAAAAGCCCAAGGATCCTCAAATCCTGGAAGATTTTATCACGCGAGACGATCATGAAAAACCTTACCTGGCGTCAATGGGGATTTACTTCTTCAACCTTCAAACCCTGGTGGATATTCTAACCCTCAAACATGGTGGAAAAGAATTTGTTGATTTTGGTTATGATATCATCCCTCATTGTGTCAGAGAAGACCACGATGTCTACGGTTACGAATTTTCAGGTTATTGGCGCGATATTGGTACCATTCGTTCATTCTATGAGACCAATCTGGACCTGACAACCGAAAAGCCAAGTTTTGATTTCTTTGATCCCAACTACCGCTTTTTCACCCATGCACGATTTTTGCCCGGGTCATGCTTGTTCGATTGCCATTTAAATAATGCATTGATTGCTGAAGGTTGTCGAATAAATCGGACAAACATTGATCATTCCGTGATCGGTTTGCGCAGCATCATCAAGAGCGGCACACAAATCAAGGATACGGTGTTAATGGGTGCAGATTACTATGATGATTCGGGTAGTATTCCAATTGGGATCGGAGAAAACTGCACCATTGAAGGTGCGATCGTTGATAAAAATGTGCGGATAGGTCAGGATGTTGTTATCAAGCCCTTCCCGTTGGGAACGGAAATTGAAACAGATGCCTATGTTGTCAGGGATGGCATTGTCGTCATTCCAAAGCATACGGTCTTACCTTCGGGGACCATGATCGGACCAAACGCATAAATAGCCCCGAACGACACCTGCACCCGATTTAGAATATTGACCTGGATCCTGATGAATGACCTGCATGATCCAGGTCATCGATAAATAAAGACTCTTTTGATAAAAGTCGGAAACTACAAATTTTAGTCTGAAAGATCACATTTCCGTTTATGCAAACCTATTACGATTGTTATCCCTGTATCTTACGACAAGCGATTGAAGCCGCCCAGATGACAGGCGCTACACCCGAACAAACCCGGGCGCTTGTTCTGCAAACACTGGAAACATTAAAACAAATTCCTGATGGTTCGACACCGCCAGAAATCAGTGCCCGCGTGCATGAACTTGTGCGTGGATTGGTTGGATGTGATGATCCTTACCTGTCTGTAAAAATAGAAGCCACAGAGAAAGCGCTCAACATGGTGCCGGAACTGCAACAGCGCATCGAGGAATCCGAGGATCCTTTTTCGACCGCACTTCGCATCAGTCTGGCGGGCAATATTATGGATTTCGGCCCCAATCCTGACTATAACCTTCGGGAAGTTGTTATGCGGGTGTTGAACCAAACGCCTGCCCTCGACGAAACCGATGCCCTGCGGGAAAGCCTGAATCGTGTGGATTGGGTGCTGTTCATCGGTGATAATGCAGGAGAGATAGTTTTTGATCGGCTTTTCATTGAAAAGATTCCCTGCCCGGTAGTTTACGCTGTGCGAGGTGGTCCGGTCATCAATGACGCAACCCTTGAAGATGCCATCCTGGCAGGTATTGATTCGGTTGCTGCTCTGATCGACACAGGCGCTCGGATTCCGGGGGTTGTGCTTTCAAAAAGTGGGGGGGCGTTTCAGGAAAAGTTTAAGGCGGCACCATTAATTATCGCCAAAGGCATGGGAAATTATGAGACTCTTTCAGATGTCTCCGCCCCTATTTATTTTCTCTTTCAAGTGAAATGTCCTGTGGTCGGCAAGGACGTGGGGGCTGATGTGCAGGATATCATCATCAGCCGGCGCGTATAATCACGTTTGTTTGGAGAGGACATTATTTTTCAGAAACCATAGATAATCTATGGTCGTTTTCGTGTAAATGAAGTAAAGTTTTATGCGTATTTCGCAACGATAGCGGATATTTATTTTTTATAACATCCTAGGTCATCTACACTTTGAATTGCGTTTTACAGCAAAGGCTCTGTGCTGTCTTACGGAAGCCAACAGGATCAGCAGCGACAATTTTTGAAGAAGGAGAATTATAAATGGTTCCATGGTACACAAAAGATTATGAAAATATCTTTGAGGAACTTGACACATCACCTCAAGGTTTAAGTTCAGAAGAAGTTAATCAGCGTCTGCAAAAATACGGGCCCAACCAACTCGAAGAAAGAGGGTTGCGCAACCCATGGATGGTTTTGTTGAGCCAATTCACAGACGTCATGGTGATCGTTCTGTTAATTGCCACAGCCATTTCTTTCATGATCGGGGAAACCACCGATGCCATTATGATCCTGATCATCGTAATTCTGAACGCCCTGCTTGGTTTTTCTCAGGAATATCGCGCCGAAAGAGCAATGGAAGCGCTGAAGAAACTATCGGTTCCCACGGTCAAAGTGCGTCGGGATAACCAGGTGAAAGAGGTGGATGCCACCAGCCTTGTGCCGGGTGATATTATTTTGTTAGAGGCGGGGGATAGCGTCCCTGCAGATTGCAGGGTGATCGAGTCGATGAGTCTGAGGGCGGAAGAAGCCGCGCTCACCGGTGAATCTGTCCCTGTTGGTAAAATTGTTAATCGGATAGAAACCGAAAACCTAACTGTCGGCGATCGAAAGAACATGGTTTTCATGGGAACAATCATCTCATACGGTCGCGGCGCCGCTGTTGTTGTTGATACCGGGATGAAAACGGAATTGGGAAATATCGCTGATCTGCTTCAGCAGGTTCACGAAGACAAGACACCCCTGCAAAAAAAGATGGCCGAATTAGGAAAATGGTTGGCGATCGGCGCTTTTGTGCTGGTTTCCATTGTTTTCGTGGTTGGGGTATGGCGCGGTGGAGATATTCAGGAAATGTTCCTGACGGCGGTTAGTCTGGCTGTGGCTGCTGTGCCCGAGGGCTTGCCAGCGGTCGTGACCATTGGGCTGGCCCTGGGCGCCCAAAGAATGGTCAAACGGAATGCGCTCATCCGAAAACTTCCCGCTGTGGAAACCCTTGGCTCTGTGACCACGATTTGTTCTGACAAAACCGGAACCCTGACCGAGAACAAGATGACGGTGACCGTTTTGGATGTTGCTGGCAACAGGCTTGACCTTGCTGCCCAAATGGAACATTCAGGCGCAACCCTTCATGAAGGTGAGGAGGTGATTGCGGAAACGGATAATGACATTTCATTGTTGCTGGCGGGGGGCGCACTTGCAAACGATGCCGTGCTGCAACCCGCTGAAGATGGTGAAAGTTTTAACACCGTCGGTGATCCAACGGAGGGAGCAATGGTCGTTGCCTCTGCACGGTTAGGCCTTTGGAAAGAGCAATTAGAAAAACTCTTGCCCCGGGTCGATGAAATTCCCTTTACCTCCGAGCGAAAAAGGATGACAACAGTTCATGAAATCCGGAGACAATCGGACAACACTTATGATGAACCTTATCAAAACCTGATCAATCAATTACCGGACAACAAATATGTGATCTTCACCAAAGGCGCCGTCGATGGGTTGCTGAGTATCAGCAATCGAATCTGGTCGAAGGGTGAAATTGAGCCGATTAATGCAGAGTGGGAGGGACGCATTGAGAAGGCGAACAACAATCTGGCAAATGAAGGGATGCGTGTGCTGGGTGTTGCTATGAAGTTTGTTGACGCGCTTCCCGAATCTAATAAAGAAGATGAACTTGAAAATAATCTGATCTTTATTGGATTGACGGGGATGATTGACCCGCCCCGCCCCGAAGTCAGGGATGCGGTGGCGGAATGCCGTACCGCTGGCATTCGCCCTGTCATGATCACCGGCGACCACCCATTGACGGCGTTAAACATTGCTCGAAACCTTGGGATAGTCAATGCAGAAAATGAAAATGACGGCGATACCCTGATCATTACCGGGCAACAACTGGCTGAGATGGACATTGACGATCTTGATGATATTGTTGAAGACGTGTCCACCTTTGCACGGGTCAGTCCCGAACATAAGGTAAAAATCGTTGAAGCATTGAAAAACCGCGGGCACATCATCGCCATGACCGGTGACGGGGTTAACGATGCCCCGGCATTGAAGCGCTCAAATATTGGTGTGGCGATGGGTATCACCGGCACGGATGTGAGCAAAGAAGCATCGGATATGGTGCTGTTGGATGATAATTTTGCGACGATTGTGCACGCCGTTGAAGAAGGGCGCACAATTTATGAAAATATCCGGAAATTTATCAAGTACATCCTGTCCAGTAATGTTGGGGAGATCTTCGTCATGCTGGTTGCTCCGCTGATGGGGCTTCCGATCCCATTGAATGCGGTTCAGATCCTGTGGATCAACCTGGTGACGGATGGCTTGCCCGGTCTTGCCCTGAGTGTTGAACCATCTGCACCGGATACAATGAAACGGCCCCCCCACCCGCCAAATGAAAGCGTCCTCGCTCGAGGCCTGGGTTGGTACATTATCCTTGTGGGTCCCCTGGTGGGTTTTGTAGCGCTGCTGCCCGAGTTCATCAATGATTTTACGAATGTCACCTACCCGGATGCCGTTTGGCGAACTATGGTTTTCTCAATTCTTTCACTTGCGCAGATGGGTAATGCCCTGGCAGTCCGCTCAGACAGGTTGACATTGGCGCAGTTGGGATTGTTCTCAAATCCCTCTTTGATTGGCGCTGTGCTCCTGACCTTCGCCCTTCAGCTGGCAGTGATCTATGTTCCCTTCCTTCAAAACATCTTTGATACCACCGCCCTCAGCTTTGGCCAATTGATGTTGAGCCTTGGCTTGAGCTCGATCGTATTCTTTGCGGTGGAGCTTGTCAAATTGGTCAGACAAAGATTTGAGAAAAAGTAATTCTTAATTATTTCCATTTCTTTGCAGGTGAATTAATCCAGGGTAAGCCACTGAAGCCCCGCCCTGGATTTTTATATTCACTCTAAACCTGTTGTGATAAAAGGCAGAGAACAATCACAACAGGGCAAGGTGACGATCTGATCATAATTACACGATCGGGACGTATCGACCCTTGTTTGGAAAATGATGTGGTCTTGTGTTGGGATTGGTGCTCGAATGTAAACTTTTGCTCTCACATCCTTCTCAAATCATCCAACATCCAATACAATTTAGCGCAGAAGCTGATGCCCGTTTGGAACAGCCGGGTTGTTTTATGTTTTGATCGGCAAAGACCCATCAGCCCGACAATGCAGGAGATAAAGTTAAATGGACAAATTTATTGCTGTGGCTGGAAATATTGGTGTGGGAAAATCAACCCTGGTGAAATTATTGAGTGAGGAATTGGGCTGGACGCCATTTTATGAACCTGTCGCCCTAAACCCCTATCTGGCAGAATTTTATGAGAATATGCAAGCCTGGGGATTTCATTCTCAAATTTATTTCCTGATGACACGCCTGAGGATCCACCGCAGGCTGATGGACATGAACACCTCGGTCATTCAAGACCGCAGTGTGTATGAGGACGCAGAAGTCTTTGCTTACAACTTGTTTTTGCAGGATGCAATCAATGAAAGGGATTACAATACCTACCGAGAACTTTACCAGGTATTGGTAGAATTCTTACCTCCGCCGGATCTGGTGATCTACCTCAAGGCTTCAGTTTCAACTTTGCTGGATCGGATTGCAATGCGCGATCGATCTTATGAGCGGACAATCAGCGCCAGCTATCTTTCAGATCTCAATGAACTCTACGACAGCTGGGTCAATCATTTTAACCTCTGTCCCGTGCTAACGGTTCCTTGTGACAATTTAGATTATGTCGCCAAACCTCAGCACCTGGCATTGATCGTCGAAAAGGTCCGTAACATTTTAATAGGGAAGGAAACAGTTCGTTTTAATTTGTAAATCGCGCAATGGCACGATTAATTAAAGGAACAAACGCGTTTAACTAAAGTTCGTTATTCGTTGATAGAAATCAAAAGGATAGCGAAGAACAGCATCTAAAAAAAGCCTGTCTGTTTCCTTTTACGTCCCCTCTTGAGGAATCTTTTCTTCGCCACACGGTATGATTGTGAATTTGATGGCTGTACGAACTTTCCCATCAATATCAACATCTACGAATTCGGGCACACAAGAGATATCAATGCCATCATTGATGAGATATCCTTTAGCAAGGATAATCGCCTTGATAGATTGATTTACCGCACCTGCGCCGATTGATTGGACTTCGGCCATACGACTCTCTCGCATGACACCTGCGATAGCCCCTGCGACTGCAGCAGTACGCGAATTTGCCGACACTTTTATGACGCTCATCATTCTCACCTTTTGTTGTTTATTACTGATTTCGAAGCTAAGGTTATATTAATGTCAGGGCATATTATTAATGTTAACTTGATTTTACAGGATTTCTCAATTCTTATCAAGAAGGAAATTTTTTAATTTTTATGGTTTTTGGTAACTTACACAAGTTGACCAAGCAAATATAGATTTTTTAACTGAATAGGGTTGGAGAAAGTCTGAAAGTAAATCCCCCACCGCTGTTTTTAATTATTCAGCCCGTGGGGGATTTTGTTTCTTCTATTATTTTTTATGCGTCCAGCTTGCCTGTGCTTATTATTGGATGGGTTCTTTGACGCCAGGCACAGGTTTTTTCTCAGCCCTCTTATGCCGGCGTTCTTCCCGTCTTTGTCGAAGGGCTTCCACAATTTCGTGATGCTGTTTGCGTGTCAGCGGGTATAGAAGCGCCATGACAATACCTGAAGTGAGAAGGATGGCAGGCAGCGGTCCCATCACCAGGCGCACGCCCAGCAACGCGCCGGAAGATTGAACAACGTTCTGACCTTCTTTAAAACCCGAAAGCTGCAGGATCAACAAACTTGCAGGTTGAGCAATCGCCATACCCACCTTACCCATGAGGGTGATCAGACTGTAGAACATGCCCTCATTGCGTTCGCCGGTCTGCCATTCCTGCCATTCGATGGCATCAGGGATAATCGCCCACGGCAGTACCTGTGCTGCTGACACACCAATGCCAGCCATAATACACAGGATCAGGATCAGCCAGAAGGGTGTTTCGTGGTTCATAAAGATCAACGCCATCATTACAACCGCCCAAAAACCTACCCCTGCAATGTAAGCATAGCGTTTGTTCCAGTTTTTGGAGACCCAGTTCCAAATCGGCAGCGCAAGGATGGCGGTCACAAAGATGCCAACCATGATAATGATGCTTTGAGACTGGCGCTTGATAATATGAATAATAAAGAATTGTAAGTTGGATTCCACAACAACAATGGTCATCCAGGTAAAAAGATACATCATCGCGCCAAAGACAAAGGGGCGGTTTTTGAGGGCGGCTTTGAGTGAGGGGATGAATTTCGGAAGGGATTCCGTTTGATACTCTTTCCTTTCCTTTGTTCCAAAGAAAACAGCGATGATCGGCGTGGCAGCGATTACTGCCGCAGCAATCGCCATGATGAGCACTTCTCGCGAGGTGGCTTTTGTCCAATCACTGCCGACAATCAGCAGCGGAAGGATATAAGCGGTCAGACTGCCCATAATATTAAACATCATTCGGAAACTGGTCAGCTTGGTTCGCTCATCGTAATCATCGGTGAGTTCTGGCGTGAGCGCAAAATAAGGCATATAAACAAAGGTAGCAAAAGCTTCATAGACGATGTATGCCAGAGAATAATAAATAATTAAACCGGTTTGGTTAAAATTGGGACTGAGCCACAGCAAAATAAAAGAAAGCCCAAAGGGAATAGCGCCAAACAGCAAGAAGGGTCGCCTGCGTCCCCACTTTGTGCGGGTACGGTCGGAGAGATGCCCGATAATCGGATCGTTAATGAAATCCCAGCTGCGCCCAATCATAAAAATAACGGCGACAAGCCCGGGAGGAATGCCAACAACGGTCACCGCGAATACGGAGAAAAAAGCAGTAATAATAGAGTTGTTCAGGCTGAAACCAAGATCACCAGAGCCGTAAATCATCTTCTGCCAAAGGGGGATTTTTTCTGTTGCTTCCATATGAATAACCTTTCAATAAAAATAATGCAGTCCTTCAATACAACACAAAAGACCTTCATTAGTTTTGTATCAACAAAAATTGGCTGTTATTTCTATTAAGTATCGCCTCTATACAAACAGGCTCTTCTTCATTTTTTTGGGCGTTTAACCTGTTTCATCTCATCCAGGTAAGGATCGCACATCAATCGTCGCTTAGCATGTACTGAAGATGCTCAAAACCCAACCGCGTTGTGTGGTCAATGCTGAGCGGCGCCAGGGCGACTTTTTTCTCGATTAACAGCGTATGAAGGTCACTACCCACCTCAAGGTCTTCCGGGCGATAGCTGAGTTTATAAGCTATAGGACCGCGATCTGTTAATTTTTCTCGTCGGCCAGGGACAGGCACATAATAGCGTTCTTTCGATTGGCTTGTCAGAACAACAGGCGTCTCCGGTGTTGCACCCAAAGGAATATCAAGTTTATAGAAATCCACATCATCGTCGAGGCCGTGTTCAAGCATCTTTTTTGCAATTTTGTGGGTAAAGTAACCCGCTGCAGCAAAATCAACATCTTGCGAAAGAGAGAGATGATGTTCGGTACTGGTCTGCATGGAGACAGCCAGTGCTGGAATTCCCAGCGAGGCTGCTTCAAAAGCCGCCCCAACTGTGCCGGACATGGTGATGGCTGCGCCAACGTTTTCTCCATAATTGATGCCTGAAACGACAAGATCCGGTGTGCTCTGGATCACGTCATACATCCCATGCAAAACAGCCTGCCCTGGAGAGCCATCCACTGAGAAGACATCCCAGTCTCGCCCATTGACATGAAGGGTCATTTTTTCAATAATGCCTGAGGAATGGATGGGCATGGCATGTCCCATCCCCGTTTGTTGATCTCGCGGCGCAACCACATGCACAAAGCCCAGTGAATCGAGTGCTTCTGCAGCCGCCCACAGGCCGGGGGAGTGGATGCTGTCGTCATTGGTCAATAAGATTTGTTTTGTTTTATCATTCATGGTTCTTCATTGTAGTCAAGATGCTATTGATTTGCAATGTGAGGTCTGAAGTTTCAGGTAAATTGCGTATTTAAAAGGTTAAATCTCAGATGTACTGTCAAGATTCTAGTTTTTATTGAGTTTATTGTTACGGGTACGGGTTTAGATCTCCCCATCTGCACATCTGGCTGAATAAGCCTTGATCTGTTCAACCATTGCCATCAGTCCATTGGCACGCTGCGTGGAAAGGTGTTTGTTCATCCCGGTTAGCTCGAAGAATGTCAGGTCGGCAACCCTGACTTCCGCTGCGGGCTGCCCGGAAAAGACCTTCATCAACAGCGCGGCCAGACCTTTGACGATCAGTGAATCGCTATCTGCCTGAAAGAACACCACTCCATCCCGGCAGGCGCGATGAAGCCAAACCGTTGACTGGCATCCCCGCACAATATTTTCCTCAGTTTTATATTCATCAGGCAGTGATTCCAGGTGCTGCCCGAGTTCGATCAGATAGGCGTAACGTTCATCCCATTCAGGAAGGAAGGAGAAATCTTCAACAATCTCAGCTTGAATCTCTGTGATGGTTGCCATGGCCTATTTTCCTAACATCTTGAGTGCGGTGCGAATTGCGGTGATTAAGGCATCAATGTCCTCCCGGTTATTGTAGATCCCCAGCGAAGCCCGCACAGTGCCTTCGATCCCAAAGGCTGCCATGACGGGTTGGGTACAGTGATGCCCGGTGCGCACGGCCACCCCCTGGGTGTCCAGCAGGGTTCCCAGATCATAATGATGAACGCCGCTGATGTTGAATGAAAGGATGCTCGTATGCTGGGGGGCGTTACCGTAAAGGGTTAGCCCGTCAATTATTTTAAGGTTTTGCCGACCGTATTCAAGCACCTCATCTTCGTGTGCCACGATAGATTCAAAGGGGAATTGATTGAGGTAATCAATGGCAGCTCCCAACCCGATGGCTCCCGCGATATTTGGTGTGCCTGCTTCAAATTTATAGGGAAGCTGGCTGAAGGTGGTCTCTTCAGCAGATACCAGGTCGATCATTTCACCGCCGCTCTGATAGGGGGGCAGGGCTTCCAACCATTTTTCCTTACCATACAGAACGCCAATTCCCGTGGGGGCATACATCTTGTGCCCCGAGAAGGTATAGAAGTCGGCATCCAGGTCGAGGACATCATGCGTAACGTGCTGAACTGCCTGTGCGGCATCCACCAGCACCGCGGCACCTGCATCATGTGCCATCCTGATGATCTCTTTGGCAGGGTTGATCGTTCCGAGGGAATTCGAAACATGGTTGAATGCCACCAATCTGGTGCGGTCACTTAATAGCTCTTTGAGCACATCCAGTCGGAGTTTGCCGTCAGAGTCAATGGGTACCACCCGAAAATGTGCACCCCGCCGCTGGCACATCAACTGCCAGGGGACAAAATTGGAATGATGTTCCATTTCTGTGACAATTACCTCATCACCGGGTTGAACAAAGGCTTCTCCGAAGGAAAAAGCAACCAGGTTGATGGCTTCCGTGGCGCCTCGGGTAAAGATGATTTCGTAATCATGCTGAGCGTTGATGTATTTCTTAACGGTTTTCCGTGCGGCTTCGTGCGCTTCGGTGGCAAGGTTTGAGAGATGATGGGTGCCCCGATGGATATTGCTGTTGATGGTCGTGTAATAAGTTGTGATCGCATCAATTACCGCTTGCGGTTTTTGGGTGGTAGCAGCACTGTCAAGGTAAATCAGGGGCTTGTCATTAACCGTGGTCTGCAGAATCGGAAAATCTTCTCTTATTTTTTGGATGTCAAATTTCATTGAAACCTTCGATTTTAATATGTAATTCTTCTAAATTTTACCCGATAATGTCAGTATTAAACCATTTCATGGTGGATAACCGGGGGATTCTCAACTGCAGGGTGGTTTACATACCATACCTTAAATTGATTGTCCTTTCCGATCGTAATGACTGCGTGCTTTCTGTTGACGTTGATCGCGATCGGCATGCCAAATCATGGAAAATCGATCAATCTCGGTCTGTCGATCTCTTCCCCCAGCTTTTGCAAGGGTACGCCATTGACGAGATGTGCGCCAATCGGTGCCAGTATATCCCGAAATTGAAAAATGTCGTCGGGGTTGGTCAGCCAGTATTGGGATTGATTCGCCGCCACGATCAATAGATCTTTGCCGTTTTCTCGTGCATCTTGAATGAGCGGCGTCAGCAAGCCATTATCCGGCGCAACAAAGAACTGTGATCCGATTTGCGCGGTAAGCAAACGCCGGAAGGTATCCACGCCGGCGCCGACAACCGCCACGTGCACTGTGCCTGCTGGAAAATAGGGCGCTGTTTTTTTGAGGATTTTGGCTGCTTCATAGACGTTGTTTGAATCCACCTGATGGCTGATATCGATGATCTTTGTTTGCGGTGCAATTTCGGCAATAACACCCTTCATTACGCCAGAAAAGTGGTTTTTTAATCCAAAATCCGTCAGGAGCGACAGGGTGCCGCATGGCTCAAGTGAATGGGAATCGGGATTTTCTTCCAAAAAGCGTGTCACATCATCATAATTCATACCCTGCCGGATGACCTCGGTGAAGATCTCAGGCAACCCCGTCCGGCGCACAGCCTGAATGGTTTCAGTAATGTTGTAGGCAATCCGGTAAAAGGTTGTCTGAATCCTGCCCTTATCAAGGGTTAGAATCGCATAACTGGCGCGAGGATCGCCATCATCGGGTCGGCCAAGACTGCCGGGATTAATAAAACAGACGCCGTCCGCGGTGCGTTGAAGCGCCCTGTGAGAGTGTCCGGATAGAATAACATCCGCGCCCACCTTCCTCGCCAACGCCTCCAAGCTTTGGATTGGAATTTCAGGCACCAAAAATTCATATTCAGGATCAGGGAAAGCGTGAGACATCGCGATCTGGACGTCTTCAATGGTCAATGATCGACGTTGCGGGAGTGATTTTAAATACCTTCGTGATTTTTTGGACAGGGAATCATAAGTCCAGGCAAACATTTTCTGCTTGTCAGGAGGCTTAACACTGGACCAGCCAGATTCTCGATGTTTTTTACTGAGCACTTTCTGATCATAATTGCCCAGAATGTTGATAAAACGCGAATCCCTTATCCATTGAATGACCTGGTCGGGTTGTGGCCCATAACCCACCGAATCACCAGAGTTGAGGATCAGATTGGCGGCGCCCTGCCCCTCAGCGTGCCTTAGCACAGCTCTGAGGGCAGGGAGGTTGCCGTGAATATCAGAGATCAGAGCGATTTTCATGGGGGTTCTGGTTGGTGTTCCTGTCGGATGATTCATTTTCAATCGGGTTGGGAGGTTCGTGTACAGCGGTTATAAAAGGCGTTTCCTCCAGGTTCTCAATCGGGGAAGGAGTCTCCCCTTTCAGGTTTAATTTCAATGAACTGTGTGTTAATCTTATCCTGATCCGATGAAATAGGCGACAAATCTGGGTCAAAATTGAACGACGTTTGAAGAATTTCTCTTAATTTCGCCCACACATTTTCTTGCTGAAAGTGGGTCCATGCCGCCAGGAAGGATTGATATTCAAGTTCTCTGGCGTTTCTGCGGTTTTCAATCAGATCTTCAAAGCCCGGCAACAATTCTTTTAGCGGTTCGCTGTCACCAAAATAATCTTCTATTCGTTTTTGTTCTTTTCTGATAAATTTCTGAAGCCAGTCGAGCCACACATCTGCATCATGGATTTCACCGAGTTGATCCTGAATTTCCTTCATGTAGCGAACAAAAGGAAGCAATGCGTCATCGTAGATTGGCGCAAAGATTTCCATAGTATAACGGAGATGTTTGCCAGATATGCGCATAGCATGCAATTTTTCTATATTCTCTGGTTGGTGAATATAGACCTCGTAACTCAAAAAATCATCCAATCGGTCACCGATCGCTTTCAAAGATTTTTTGTATAGCGACGGTGTGTAGAGATGCGTGCTCTCTGCGGTGAATGCCATCAATTCCAAATGGGAACGCATTGTTTCAAGAATCTGGTTGCCCTGCAGGTGATTGAGAGCCTCCACAACCTTACGTTGAGCCTTCGTTCTCTGCTGTTTCAGGCGCAGGAGCAAACGCTCATATCCAGGCTTTAAGTTTGCATCCAACAGCAAGCCATGCTGCTGAGTCACACATTCGATCTGGATATCCAGATCGCGTGCTTTGCCCAGGGCTTTGGTGATTCGGCGGATGTTCTTCTGATAGGTTTTGAAGATTTTTGGCGATAGGCAATCCCGAAATAGACCCAAACCATTGCGAAGTCTGCGGGAAGCCACCCGCAAGCGATGAACATGCTCGATGTCATCAGACACGAGCGCTCCAGTAATTTCGCTTTCAAGTCGGTTAACCTGTTTGAGCATGTATACTGCGCCATAGATACAGGCAGGCTTTTGATTCTTTTTTCCCATTGTGTTCGCCTTCAAATCTAATTGTAAACCCTCGATGGAATCAGATGAGATTAATTATAAATATGAGGCGGGCTGTTCTTCCTCAACAATCATCCTGTCAGGGCTTGTGTTTTTTTAACGTAAAACGACCCTTTATTTTGAAAGAAGCGAGTGTTTTTAAAATTATACTGGGATGCATGCAAAAGTTGTGTTGTTAATTAAAAGCGCGCATCTTCAAAAACCTGATGCACAATTATTCACAATTCATTTTACGAGTATGAGAAAACAAAAAAGGTCATGTTCCAGAACGGTATGGTCTGAAGAGGTCAATTAAATTCTGGACTCTTTTCAGAGGGTTCCGAGATCAAGGAATTCGTCACCGGAAAAATCAAGTTTGACCATTTCTCCCGTGGCGATGAAGATGGTCCGTTTACAGATATTCGTCACCCGGTCAGCCATGCGCTCGATGTTGTGTGCAACCCAAATGATGTCATTTGTTCGATCAATGTCTTCGGGATTAGCGATCATGTTGTTGATTGTTTTACGATAAATATTTTTGTAAAGCCCATCAACCAGGTCATCTTCCTCCGGAATGCGGTAAGCCATTTGTACGTCTGCATTAATAAATGCACTCAAGGCACGGTGGAGCATTTCAACAGCAACATCTCCCATCCGACTAATCTCACGAATTGGAAGCTGGATCTCTTCTTTTCCAATCTTAAGGTTAATCCTGGCGATCCTTTTCGCATAATCCCCCATGCGCTCAAGATCGGTGACCACGTCAAAAATGGCAGCCAGCATTCTCAAATCGCGGGCAACAGGCTGTTGGGTAGAAAAAATATGCAAAACGCGGTTTTCGATGGCATATTGTTTCTCATTGATGAGATTATCTTCTTTTATAATCCTTTGGGAGGTTGCAAAATCTCGATGTTTGAGTGACGTAATAGCGCTCAGCATCGCCTGTTCAACCATGCTTCCGAGCAACAGAACTTCATCCTGAAGGTCATGAATTTCGTGGTCCATGGTGCGTTGTGTCATGGATATTCCCCGGTGATTGGCTCTTCGATTTCGTGTTTTCAGCTTGATTAAATTCATGAACGCGCGCCTCTGACAGTTAGACAGTTTGTACAGTTGATGAATTTACCCTCATATAATAATCATATCCCCTGAAGATGAAATAATTTCGCGAAATCGGTTAAAAACTGATAAAGAAAAGTAAAAGATGGGTTAACATCAGGCAAGTGGAAGTGAAAAATAAATGGCGCTGCCTTCGCCTTCTTCGCCTTCCGCCCAGATCTGTCCGCTGTGGGATTCAATCGTATGTCGGGCGATGGATAACCCCAATCCCGTTCCTCCTCCTGTGCGGGCGCGATCAGCCTTATAAAAACGCTCAAAAATCCTGGCGAGATCATTCTTTGGGATTCCAACACCCGTATCTGTCACGGAAAAAACAATAAATTCGCTGTCTTTTCTTGCAGATAATTGGATTTTTCCACCCGGAGGGGTGAATTTGATGGCATTGTGAATCAGGTTGATTAAAACCTGCGTGATGCGGGTAGAGTCGGCAAAGACTGCAGGTAATTCAGGCTGACAGTCAACGCTTAAATCAAGCCCTGCTCGTTCCGCTTGCAGGTACATTCGTTCATAAGCAGGGTTAAGTAGATTGCACGGTTGAATCCGCTGGAAGGAGAGCGACACCCTGCCCGATTCAACACGTGACAGTTCTAAAAGTTCATTAACCAACTGAGTCAGGTTGTCGATTTCTGTTTCCATTCGCAGGACAAAACGTCGCGCAGCAGGCGGATCGTCAAGCGCCCCTTCCTGCAGGGTCTCAGCAAGGGCTTTCATGCTGGCAAGCGGCGTGCGTAGTTCGTGAGAAACATTGCTTATAAAATCCCTGCGGACAGTTTCCAGACGACGCAATTGGGTCAGATCATGGAGCAGGATCATCGTATTTCCGGGGAGCGATGTTTTTAGCGGGATTCCGACAACTTGCAGAAAAAGATGTTGAGATCCAATTTCCAACATGGTGCTCGGAGTTTTTCCCTGGCTCGTCTGCCGCCAAAGGTCTACGAGTTGATGATAACGCATGACTTCAACAACAGATCTGCCGATGCCCTTGCTCTCTTCCACCTGAAAGAGCCGTTCAGCAGCAGGATTCAAAAGCATAACCTGCCCTTCGGAATCTGCGATCAAAACACCATCTGTCATCTGATTCAGCACAGCGGTCAGCATCGTGCGTTCGCTGG
>LSQX01363456.1_pt2 | contig 25703 bp, 25 predicted proteins | sample 654561 | NCBI WGS metagenome assembly LSQX01 (sample SAMN04489861, study PRJNA283612) | anaerobic digester metagenome | isolation source: 4 biogas reactors fed with cattle manure at either 37C or 55C with and... | place: Denmark: Kongens Lyngby | collected 2014 | reverse complement strand
AACATGGTGTCCCCCGCCCGCACGGTATAGCGCCCCTGGAAGCCCGGCGGACAGCTAGCAGGCACCCGGCCGGCCTGCTGGACGGCTACCTCCGCGGCCCGCGGCCCCACGGAAAACAGGTCCCTCAGCGCCGACCGGAACTGGTCGAACTTTAACCAAAGTCCGAGGGCCTCCATCACAATGGACTCGATCCGGTCAAAGCCATAGGTGAGCTTGCCGAGGAAGTTATCCACATTCTCCATCACTTTATCGAAATCAAAATCTTTTTTCAACCATTCTTGGCCCATCTTCATCCCCCATTCTGGTGAACAAGATCCTGAGAAGCAGCTATGCAGTCACTAGCCCAATTCCCACCCCCATTGCACAGATGTTCACTTCATCATATTGCTGCCGCCGCCGGGCGGATATGGGTCGTTCAACTCAAATCAGGAGGCCGAGGACATTCTGGGAAATATTAATGGGGTGGACTTTAGTGAATTTTAGTGGAGGTATGGGTCAGCTTAACGCCGAATGCAGAAATGAATGCCAAGGGAGGAGGGTTTTCCATGTTCAAATTGCGCTGTGATCACATTCATCTGAAGAGCAATGATGTTGAAGCAACGGCCCAGTGGTACTGCACTCATCTTGGAGCCGAAATCACCTTCAAAGGCAGTTTTCGCGGCGCCAAAGTCTATTACCTCGCCATGGGAGGCATGAACTTCATTTTGTCCCAGCCCTTCGCCGGGGAAGACACCCTGCCGGCTTCCATCAACTCCCGCCTCGGGGTGGACCATTTCGGGTTTGAAGTGGATAATGTGGATGAAGTGATAGAGATTCTGAGGGCGCAGAATGTGCCCATCTTCGAAGAGCCAGTGGATGTGCGGCCGGGCCTTAGGATCGCGTACATCGAAGGGCCCGAGAACGTCCGCATTGAGCTTAGCCAAAGGGATTAGCCCCATTGGGCTTCTTCCAGAAAACGTACACTTAAGCGGCTAAAGGAGCGCGTCGGGCGCTCCTTCTTAGCTTCGCCTATTGTCCCTTTACAGGCACCGATCTTGGACCTAAAGCATTCCCTGCAGGGCCTCCATGATCTGGATCAGGGCTGGCCCCAGAAGGACGACGAACAGGGCGGGAAAGATGAAGAAAATGAGGGGGAAGAGCATCTTGATGGGCGCCTTCATGGCCGCTTCTTCCGCCCGCTGGCGGCGCTTTCTGCGCATCTCCTGGGATTGGATGTTAAGGACGTTGCCGATCGACACCCCCAATTGATCGGCCTGAATGATGGCCGTGATGAAGGTGCTCAAGTCCTCCACCTGGGAACGGTGGGCCATGTCCTTGAGGGCTGCCCGGCGGGGCTTGCCCATGCGGATCTCCTGCAGGAGACGGCCAAATTCCTCAGCTAAGGGCCCCGTTGACTTCTCCACCACCTTGGCCACCGCGGCATCGAAGCCCAATCCCGCCTCAACGCTGACGCAGAGGAGATCGAGGGTGTCGGGGAGGGACTTTTGGATCTGGACCTGCCGACGGTCGCTCTTGGCTTTAAGGCCAAAGTCGGGAATCAGCCAGCCCAAAAGACCACCGATGAGCACCCCGATGAAGGAGCGGACGATGAAAAAACCCATGAGGGCAAGTCCGATCGTCAGAGCCCCCTTAATGGCCAGGAATTCGCTGGCCTGGAGATTCCAGGGGCTGCCCGCCAACAAAAGGCGCCGTCGCACCCGGTCCCGGTAATCCTGGGGTGAAAGGCGGGACAGGAGCTGGCCAAAGCGCAGCAGCCCCGGACGGAGGACCCTCTCCCATAAGGATTTGCCCATCTCTATTTCCCGCAGACTCCGGGGCCCCATCCGGGCCACCCGTTCCAAGCGCTCCCCTAGTTTAGGGTCATGGCCGAGCTGCCAGCCCACCGCTAGGACCAGGAGGGAGACAGACAGAAACACGAGCAAGGCAAGTACTAATGGCATTCCTCACACCTCAATGTCAACGATCTTGCGGATGACCAGCATCCCAAAGATCTGTCCTGCAAACCCTAAACCCAGCATAAGCTTCCCCAAGGGATGGATGAACAGGGTCTGTAGATAGCCGGGATTGACCGCTAGGATGAAAAGGCCGATCCCGACGGGAAGGAGGGTGATGATCAAACCGGAAATGCGGCCCTGAGCCGTGAGAGTCTTGATCTCCCCCTTGATTCGCACCCTCTCCCTGATGGTCTCGGCGATGTTCTCCAAGATGCGGGCGAGATTCCCTCCCACCTGCCGCTGAATGATCACCGCGGTGACCACCAGGTCAAAGTCATCGCTGCCGATCCGCTTGGCCGCGGCCTCCAGGGCTTCTTCCGTCGGCATCCCCAGGTTCATCTCCTTCAAGGCCCGGGCGAACTCGGTGCTGATCGGAGGCTGCATCTCCCGGGCCGTGATCTCCATCGCCTGCAGGAAGCTGTAGCCTGCTTTGAGAGAGTTTGCCGTCAAGACTAGGGCATCGGCGATTTGGGCGTTGAAGCGGGCCAGCCGGCTCCGCTGCCTGCCCAGGAGATAGAGCCGGGGCAGCAGGGCCCCGCTGAGCCCGCCGACCAGGGCCAGAGCGGAAAACCCTCCATTGATGAAGGAAATGCCGATCAAGGGCAGCAGACAGGTTAGTATGTTTATGGTAAGGAATTCCGCCCCTTTCAGGGGGATGTCCGCCTTTTGCAGCTCGAGTTCCAATCCCCGGGCCAGCTTCGTCCCCGGAAGATGCCTGGCCAGCCAGGCAAGGAGCCCGTTTTCCAAAGGGCTGGGGGTCGTTGGAGCCGTATCAGCGGACAAGACGCCCCAAGCCAGCACCCGGTCGAGGCGCCAAGCGACCTTCTGACGGCGATAAACGGCCAGGTACAACAGGGCGAAGACCAGGGAGGAGACGGCAATGAAGCTGCCTGCTGCTATAACCATCGCCATGGCTCAATACCCCCCAAAGAGTTCTGCGGGAAGGTCAATGCCCGCGGCCTGGAACCTGTCGGAGAACTTGGGGCGGATGCCAGTTGGTCGGAGCCGGCCCAGGATGCGGCCTTCTTCATCAATGCCGCGCTGTTCAAAAAAGAAAATGTCCTGGAGGGTGATCACATCGCCTTCCATCCCCTGAACCTCCGTGATCTGGACGATCTTGCGGCTGCCGTCCCGGAGCCTGGCCTGCTGGATGATCAGATCGATAGCGGAAGCAATCTGCTCCCTGATAGCCCGGACGGGCAGGTCCATTCCGGCCATGAGGACCATGGTCTCCAGGCGGGACAGCATGTCCCGGGGGGAGTTGGCGTGGCCAGTGGTCAAAGAGCCGTCGTGGCCCGTGTTCATCGCCTGGAGCATATCCAAAGCCTCGCCGCCCCGCACTTCCCCGACGACGATCCTGTCGGGCCTCATCCGCAGAGAGTTGCGCACCAAGTCCCGGATGGTAATGGCGCCCTTGCCTTCAATGTTCGGCGGCCGGCTCTCTAGGGACACAACATGCTCCTGCCGCAGTTGAAGCTCCGCCGCATCTTCAATAGTCACGATCCGTTCATCGGGAGGGATGAAGGAAGACAAGACGTTGAGCAGGGTCGTCTTGCCGCTGCCCGTGCCTCCCGAAACAACGATGTTGAGGCGCACCTTGACGCAGGCCTCCAGGAAGCGGGCGATCTCGGGAGTCATGGTGCCAAAGGAGATCAAGTCATCCACGGTGAGGGGATCCGCGGCGAATTTGCGGATAGTGATTGTCGGTCCGTTGAGCGCCAAGGGGGGAATGATGGCATTCACCCGGGAGCCGTCGGGGAGCCTGGCATCCACCATGGGCATGCTCTCATCGATCCGGCGGCCGATGGGCGCCACGATCTTTTCAATAATGTGCAGGACATGGTCGTCATCACGAAAGGTGACATCGGTCAGCTCCAGTCTTCCCCCCCGCTCGATGTAGACCCGCGAAGGTCCATTGACCATGACCTCGGATATCGACGGATCCCGCAGCAGGGAGTTGATGGGTCCAAAGCCCACCACTTCATCGACCATCTCCCGCAGGATCCGCTGCCGTTCGCTTCGGATCAGGTGGGCCGCCTCTTCATCGAGGATCTTCTCCACCACCTTGCTCACCTGGGCGGTCAGCTGCTCCCTCTTTTCCTCGTTATCGACATCATTCAAGAGGTTCGGATCCACTTCGACCACTAGTTGATCGTGGATCTTGGCTTTGAGCTGGCGATAAGGATCGATGACCCGCCGGAGGGGAGCGGCCGGAGTTGGTTCTCTCCTTTTGACCGGCGCGGCCGTTTTCTTCTGACGCTCTAGCCGTTCAAGCAGCATCTAATCACCCCCCAACTGGATTAAGCAGTCTCTTCAGGCCGGACAGTACTGGCCGGTGGCCCAGGTTCTCTTCAGATGCGCCCTGGTCGATGAGCTCGGTCAACCGACCGATGCCCTGAGCAAGTTTGCCTTTGCTCCCTAAGACCAAGGGCTCGCCCCGATTGGCTGCCCGCAGGGCCGCCCGTTCATCGGTCGGCAGCCAGGCAGCGACGGGGAAGGGAAGCTTCTCGGCCACCATCTGGGGAGTAAGGTCGCTTTCCGGTGAACAGCGGTTGAAAACCACCCGCAGTCCGTCCCATTCGCACCCCAGGGATTGGATGATGTCCATGGACAGTCTGGTGTTCTTGATGGTGGGCAGATCAAGGGTTGAGATCACCAGCAGCTCTGTTCCCAGGTCCATGGACTTTAGCGCCGCTTCGGTGAATCCCTGGGCGGTATCAACGATGACGTAATCAAAGCCCTCCCTCAGGGCCGTCAGGATCTGAGCGATCGCCTCCGAGTGGACCCGCTCCCCCTCCTCGGGCCGCAGGGGCGCAGCCAGGAGGAATAGGCCGCTCTTGTGCTCTTCCAGGTAAGGCAAGATGTCATCCAAAGTGATCTCCCGGACCTCCGCCGTCAGATCGCTGATGGTCCGCGAGGGGCTTATATCCAGCATCACCGCCCCATCGCCGAACTGGAGATCCAAGTCCACCAGGACCGTCCGCCGGCCCTTCCTGGCCAGGCAAACCGCCAGATTCACCGCTAGAGTGGACTTGCCCACGCCTCCTTTAGCGCTGAAGATGGTCAGCATCCGGCCCTTGGCCTGTTGCTGCTGGGAGGGGGAGCTGCGGCGCTGCTCCAAGGTGTAGGCCCGCTTGATCGCGTTGACCAGGTCATCGCCGACGAAGGGCTTCACCAGATAGTCCCTGGCCCCTGCCAGCATCGCTTTGCGCAGGTACTCCTGCTCCCCTTGCACAGAGATCATGATGATCACCGTCCCGGGCGCTTCGACGCTGATCAGCTGGGTTGCCGTCAGCCCATCCAAGCCCGGCATGTTGATGTCCATCAAGACGCAGTCAGGCAAGAGCCGCCGGGTCATGGCCACCGCTTCCTGGCCATCGGCAGCCATGCCGACGACTTGAATATCCTCTTCAAAGGAAAGAAGGCGGGCGATGGTCTCCCGGGTCTCCTCCACATCATCGGCGATGAGCACTCTGATCTTGTCAGTCAAGGACCCCACCTCCCCCTGGAGCGAAAACACTCCCTGCATCCACCTGGGCTTGTCCCAAGAAGGTCAAAGGCGTAATGAAGAACAACAACTCCGTTTCCATGCGTTGGAACTTCTTGCTGCGAAATAGGGCGCCAAGTACGGGAAGGTCCCCTAGCAGGGGCACTTTAGCTATACTTTCCGCTTCCTCCCTCTGCAGCAGCCCTCCGATGACCAGGGTGGCCCCGGTTCCCACCCGCACCTGGGTCTCCACCCGCCGGGTGCTAATGGCCGGAAGAACCACATTGTTGATCCTAATTCCGTTAGTCCAGTCCAGGGTACTGACTTCAGGCTTGACAATGACGGTGACTTCCTCACCCTCTGCTTCCACGATGGGAGTCATCCGCAAATGGACCCCATAGGTCTTCCAAACGATGCCCATATCTTCTCCTTGGGGAACCACTACGGGGATCTCGCCGCCGACGAGAAAATTGGCCTCCTCCCCGGACATGGTCAGCAAGCTGGGAGAGGCGAGGATAGTCGCGCTGCCATCTTCGACCAGGGCCTCCAGCTCAGCGGCCAGTCGGTTGAGTCTGGCCCACGGCCCCCCAACTGTCTCTTCCTCCACCCGCAGCCAGTTGGGTATGAAAACTTCCTCCAACATGGTCCCCCACTGGATGCCCAGCTTGTCTGCCGCGGAACGATCAACCTCCACTACCTGAACCTGCAGGAGGACTTGCCAGGGCTTTTCCACCTGGAGCAAATTGACTACCTGACCGCTGTAGCCTTCGGCGATCTGCAAGGCTCGGCTGAGCTCCCGCTGATCCCTAACGGTCCCCTCCAGGAGAATGCCGCTGCCCATTGCGGAAGCCCTTACCCCTGGCAGATTGATGGCCCGCTGCACTTTATGAGCCGGATCAGGCTTCGGCGGCTCCTCAACGAGGATCAGACTGACCACCTGGGGATAGTAGACCGACGCCAGCCGCTCGGCCCTCTCTTTACGAAAGGCCTTATCGACGGTCCCTTCCAGGATCACCTTCCCCTGAAGGACCCGAACGGAGACGTCCCTGTCGCCGATGGCTTCTTCGAGCTCCCGGGCCAATGGTTCGACAGGCAAGGAGGCTTCTTCCCGGACCTCCTGCCCGGGAGCGGCCAGGTCAATTAAGTTGACCACCTGCCCGGCGAAAGCCTTGGCGATGTACTCGGCCCGCTTGATATCTGCTTCCTGGAGGGCTTCTCCGGTCAAGACCACCGTGCCGTTGAAAGCCTCCACCTGGATGCCTTCCTGGTCGATGGCCCTTTCAATAGTCCCCTGCAGCAGGGAGTCGGCCAGGCTTTGATCGAAGCTTTCCTCCCGGGCGCTCACAGAGAGAAGATCAATGACAGGCAGACCGAAGGCCCGGGCCAGCTCCACCGCCCGCCTTCTTTCCGCCTCATCGGGGACCGTCCCCTCCAAGAAGAGGGTGCCGCGAACTTCCCGGACCTCAATGTTCGGGCGATCGATGACTTTCGCCGCCTCCCCGGCGATCTCGGTCCCGCCGGGATCGGCAGCGGCAGGCTGCCAGACTTCGACGAAATCGCGAACTTCAGGCCAGAGGGCTTCGGCCACCGCCTTTGCCCGCTCTTTTGTCTTGACGTCTTCCACCAAGCCCTCGAGAAAAATGGTCTTGCCAAGGAGGCGCACCTGGACTTCGCCAGCTCCGATGGCCTCCTTGATGGACCGCAGGACCTCCTCCTCTTCCTGCATCGGCAGGGATGAGACCCTAAGCAAGTCGACCACGGGCAGACCGAAGGCCTTGGCCAGCTCCAACGCGCGTTTGTGTTCAAGTTCCGAAGGGACCTCGCCCTCAAGGAAGATGTTGCCAGCAACCTCACTGACGGAGACGCTTTCCCGGTCGATGAGCCCGGCCACCTCCGCGGCGACCTCGCCCCGCGCGGAGGGAGCTTCTTCCCTAACTTGGATCAAGTTCACAACCGGAGACCAAAGGGCCGATGCGACGGCCTCCGCCCTCTCCTTATCCTTTTCCTCCCGGACGACGCCCTCGAGGAACAAGGTCTCCCCGTACATGGTGACCTGGACGTCCGTTTGCCCGATGGCTCGAGCTACGGAACTTTCCACTGCCCCTTGGGAACCAGCCTCGGGCCCTACGAGCAGATCGACCACGGGCAGACCGAAGGCCCGGGCCAACTCCACCGCCCGGCGACGTTCATGCTCCGAGGATGCCTTTCCTTCAAGGAAGATGGCGCCCTCAACTTCTATCACCGCAATCTCCTCCCGGTCGATCAGCCGGGCGATGGTCGAAGCCAATCCCCCTTCGGAGTCTCCTGCGGGCAGGACCTGGATCAGATTCCTCACCTCAGGCCAGAGGGCCTTGGCGATGGACTCGGATCTTTCCTTGTCTTTTTCGGAGCCTGCCGTTCCTTCCAGGAACAGGGTCTCCCCGTAAAATCTAGCCCCAACCCCGGGGCTTAGGTTTTTCCTTAGCTTCCAGAGCAACTCTTCCTTCCCGTCCATCTCCAGGGAGTATACCTGCAGCAGGCTTACACTATGGGGGGTGAAGGCCGCGGCGATCTTTTCGGCCCGCTCCTTCTCCAGTTCCGTCGGGACCACGCCTTCCAGGAAAATCGTCTCCCCATGGCGGGTGATATGGATGGCCGGATCCCCAATGGCGGCAGCGATGGCCTGCTGGAGGGGCGGATCCCCCTCCTCCAGCTGGAGCAGATTGACCACTGGCCTCCCGAAAGCCCTGGCCAAAGCTTCAGCGCGCTCATAGGCAGCCTCATCGGGGGCCGCCCCCTCCAGGAAGATGGCGTCGCCCACCAGTTGGACCTTAACTGTCGGCAGGTCAATTAGTCTTTCAATGAGGGCGTCCAGGCTTTCACCTGACTCCCCTCCCCCGGGGCCAACTTCCAAGAGGTTGACTACTTCATCGGCGAAAGCTCGGGCGATGGCCCCGGCCCGCTCCTTAGCCTCTGAGGACGGGGCCCTTCCTTCCAAGATGGCCGTCCTGTTGAGGACCATCACCTTTATCCCTTCCAAACCGATGGTTCTGGCTATTTCCTCCTCCAGGCGCCCCTCATCCCGGTAGACGACGATCCGGTATGAATTCCGGCCCTTGGCATGCCAAAGATGCAGGGAGGTCTCTCCGGGATCTTTGCCGTTGATGAGGACCTCCCGGGGCGAGATGACGGCTACGTCCGCGATTTCCGGATCGGCGACGGCAACCCGGAGAACCCCCGCGGCGCTGAGCAGCCTAGAGCGCCCCGAAATGACAAACAGCTCCGCCCCCTCCTCGGGGAAGGGGGAGGCAAGAGCCGATCCGAAGGTGCATGAGACTATCAATACTAATGCCACAACCCGGGCCAATCTAGACATGGCGGCTCCCTCCCAGACTCCTAGTAAAGGTTGACCTCTTCTCTTGCTGTCCCGCGGATAACTTCGACTGACCAACTCGGCTTAGGCTGGGGCTCAGCCTGCACAACCACCGCCGCCTGCTTGACGCTTCTTCCCACCACTTCCTCGGCGGTGACCGGGGCGAGACGGATTACCCGGGCGGGCGCCTCGGCGGGGCGCAGGGCCAAGCGCAGCCGACCCCGCTCTTCCGCGAAGGTGACTTTTTCCGCCTCCTTGGGCGTCACCGCTAAAGTCACCGTCGTGGTCACCTTTGGTTTTTCATCGCCGGTTCGTTCCATCTGCTGGGCGACCGCCAACACCTGGACATGCTGCAGGACGGTGGTCGTCAGGTCTTCACCCGCCACTCCCCCGTCGAAGGTCCCCAGGACATCCACAAAGTCCCCTGTATTGATGAATCCGGCGACGCCCAGCACTTCGTTGACGGCGATGGTCACTGCCCGCTTGCCCTCGGGAATGATGAAGCTCATCCCCGGGCGCTCATCCCGGTCATAGAGCCGGCCTTCCAGGACCTGCTCGCCGGGAAGGATCTCACCCCGGGTGATGCGTCCGGCAACATCCTCCACTTTCCTTATAGAGTCGGGGTGGACGTGCTCCACCGGCACCTCCATCAACCTCAGGGCATCCCTTTCCACCCTTGTCCGGGAAGGAATCGCCCGGGAGGCAACAACAACGGTGGTTTTTGCCGGCTCCGGCGCCTTCTCGTCCAACTTGGCTGCATAGCGGTAAACCATGCCGGCAGAAATCAAACCAAGGGCCAAGGCGATAGCGATGATTATCTTCGGGTTTTTCATTTCTTCTCACCTCTTTAATCAACCAGGGCGGCAACCACGGCGCCGAAATGCATGACGTCTCCCTTTTCTCCATCGACAAGCCGGCGGATGAAGCGGCCGGTGATCTCCCCGGATTTGACCCCCTGCAAGTAGAAGACGGCAAAGCCCAAGATCGTCACCTGTTCGCTCCTCCCCGGCACATTCAGCCGATCGATGATGGGAACCACCACCACCCTGGGGCAGTCGACGGTAGCGATGCAGTTTTCAAACCCTCCGTGGCTGCATCTACTAATGCGATGCTCGACTCCCTTCCTGGTGGGACCAACCATGTTTCCCGGCTCGGTGTAAACTCTGTCCCCCACTCGGAGAATGCCGGTGTAGCCTGTTTTCAGGTTGTTCTCATAGACTTTGGCCCCAGTTCCCCCAAGGGACAGGGCTCCATAATTCCCCGTATAAGGCGCCCCGGGGGTGATGCTGCCGGCCTTCAAGACATATTCATAGCCGAATTCAAAGTTCTGTTCGACCACCCCCAGGGGAACAACGTTGTTTGTCGCATCAAGCCCCCAAATCCGGGCAGTTGCCGCGGCGCCCACAGTTCCCCGGTCAATTCCTACCATCCGGGCAAAGAAGAGGTCGACCTGCCGTTGAATTCGCACCTGAAGGCCATAGTCGCCATCGACGGTTTGAACCTGTATCTGATCATCTGCTTGGCCGTTTTTTCGGGCATACTCCCTGGCCACTGTCTTCGCCTCTCCAGGCTCCCCCGGCAGGTGCCATACCCCCGCCAATGCCGCGGCATCCGCCGCGTTGACCAGTTGGACCCGGTTCAAATAAAGGAAGCCCACATCGGCGACGAGGGCTAGAAAGCCAAGCAAAACGGCCATGCCCGCTGCGACCATGACCAGTACGGCGCCTTCTTCGCGCCTGATCAACTTGCCAAACATTGCCATCACTCCACCCGCATAGTGGTCCTGCCCCGGACGATGACTGGGCTGGGCACGATCTGCTGGATAAGCGGGGCGATGATTTCGACGGGATATGAAACCTGAACCATTACTCCTTCTCCCCTGACCCTCGTCCCGGGAGCAACTGCTACCTCCAGCTTGGTCCCATCTAGGGTCCCGGCCGCATCAAGGACCCGCTGTTCGACTATGTCGTCGCCGTAGCCCAGGGCAGCCACCCTGGCCCCTTCCCGGGCGGCATGGGTGACCACCAGATAGGCGTGGCCCAAGCGGCCAAATTCCATCACCCCAAGGAGGATCAACAAAAGCAGGCTCAAGGTGATGGCCAGCTCAACCATGGCCTGACCTTCCTCCCGGCGCACCATTTGCTAGATGCCTCCTCCATACAAAGCAGCGAAGGCCCCAACCATCAGGGCCACCCCGTAGGGGATCGTCTTCGGCCGAAAGAAAAAGTATTTTCCCACCAAAAGGGCCCCAACGGCCAGAACTCCTCCGGCCAGGGCGCCATAGAGGAAGGCCCACAGAACAAAAAGTGGGCCTTTCAAGGCTCCGATCGCGGCCAGGAGCTTCACATCCCCCGCGCCCATGCCTCCGAGCAGAAAAGGAATGAAGAGCAGAGCCCCCCCAAGGAGGAGGCCCTGGAGGGAGTCGGCGAGTCCCTCCAGTCCCCCGGCGATGAAGCCCATCACCAGGCCCAGCCCCATCAGTCCGAAAGTTAGCCAATTGGGAATTTTGCGCCTGGCCAGGTCCCATCCCCCAGCCAGCAATACGCCAAGGATCAATGCGGCATCCGTCATCTGTCTCTCCCCGCTTCTTAAGATGTGGGAAGCGGGAAGCGTCCCCCGTGGGAACAGCCGCCACATTCCCACCACTCGCTTCCCGCTTCACACCTCCTAAGAAAGGGTTAGGTGGTGATCATACAACGATTTGCCTCTAAGAAATGTCCGTCACCCAGCCACCTACTCACTTGGCAGTTGCAGCTTCTCGTTAACCTTTCCAAGCATCCCGTCGAGTCCACCGCCAAGAGCCTGCCACGCTCCAATCGCCGCCACAGCCACCAGCGCCAGAATCAACCCGTACTCCACCATTCCCTGTCCTGCTTCCTCCGAGACAAGACGCCGCCAGATGCTCATCAAAATCCCTCCTTGAAGGTTGTCCCCACGATGCCCTCTATGCGAAAACCCACTTCCGAGGCCGCCGGAAGTGGGCGAAAAAGAAACCTTCGGCGGCCCGACTGCCATGGCCCCTTAGGGCTTTAGGCTCGTAGCTTTGCGTCCCCGCCTTTCGGAGGGTTTGCCTTTGTCGTGGGAAATCTTCTGTTTGTGGGTATAGGTTAACACGTTTGCGAAGATGTTGCTATGGGCCCGAGGTCCCATTTATCTAGGACTCAGGTCCTAATCGAGGTTGACGAGACCCTGTTTGATGGCGTAGACTGCCGCCTGGGTGCGATCGGTCAGGTCCAATTTGCGGAAGATGCTGCTGATGTGGTTCTTGACTGTTTTCTCGCTGATGTAGAGGGAGACGGCGATCTCTTTGTTGCTCATCCCCTGGGCAATGCAGCAGAGGACTTCCTTCTCCCGGGGGGTGAGCTCTTCTCCCGGGGATGGGTCATCTTCTGCAACCGATGACCGCTGAAGGGTTGAAAACAACTTGGTGATCAGGTTTGGAGGCAGGAATGCTTCCCCGCGGTAGACCCGGCGGATGGCCTCCACCACCCGGACGGGCTCGGTGTCTTTGAGAAGATAACCTTGCGCTCCTTCCTTGATGAGCTCCCGCAGGTATTCTTCATCATCGTGGATGGTCAGGCCGATGATGCCGACGTGGGGGAGCCGGCGATGAAGCTTGCGGGTCGCCTCAAGGCCGTTGACCACCGGCATGTTGATGTCCATGAGGATTATGTGGGGTCTTAGCTCAACGGCCAGCTCCAGGGCCTCCCGACCGTTGCCCGCTTCCCCCACCACAATGATGTCTTCTTCCATCTCCAAAATCCGAGCCAGGCCCTGCCTAAACAGGGCATAATCATCAACGATGAGCACCCTGATGGGTTCCATCCTTGATCACTCCTTAGCTAACGGCACCCTCACCCGAACCCTAGTCCCCTGTCCGGGAGCCGATGTCACCTCCAAGTCCCCGTCCACAAGCTCGGCCCGCTCCCGCATGCCAAGAAGCCCGAAGCCGTCCAGGCCGCCCGTTTCGGAAGGTGTAAAGCCCCGGCCGTCATCCTCCACCACGAGGGTGACGGCGAAGGGAGCAAACTCAAGACGCACGCGGATCGCCTTGGCCTGGGCATGCTTCCTGGCGTTGTTGACCGCCTCCTGGGCCAGCCGAAACAGCGTCACCTCCTGATTTAGGTCCAATCGGACCTCTTCCCCCAGGATCACCAGCTCCACCGGCAGACCAAGCCGATCCCTGAGGTCCTCCAGGTAGCGGCGAAGGGCGGGAACCAGGCCTAAGTCATCCAGGGCCATGGGCCGAAGGTCGAAGATGATGCGTCTGAGTTCAGTCAGACTGCCCTTGGCCGTCTTCTTCAGTTCGCCCAGCTCTTTGACGGCCTCGTCAACGTCCTGGTCCAGCAGCCGCTCGCATATCTCCATCCGGAGGACCAGATTCGCTAGGGACTGGGCCGGTCCATCGTGGATCTCCCGGGCCACCCGCTTTCGTTCTTCCTCCTGGGCTTTGATGATTCTATTGGCCATTTCGCTCTTTTGCTTCCAGTCGGCCAGCATCTTAGTTGCGCCTTCCAAGTCGCCCAGGAGATATTCCATGGCCGCCCCCACCCGGGAGACAATCCCATCGGCCCTCTCTGCCAGGTCGGCGATGTTGATCAGGGCCCTTTCCAGCTCATCCCGCCGCCGCCGCAGGAGGGCCTCCCGATCCCGGGCTGCGGCCAGCTGGGACATCAGCCGATGGGCCGTTTCATAGGCGTCCTTGATCTCTTGTTCGCTGTAACGATAGAAGTCCCTGTTTACCTGAAGCAGGCGCAGCCTGGCTCGTCTAGACTTGGGCTCCAGTTCGTCAACTAGGGCAACGGCCGCGGCCGTTTCCGCCCGAACGGACTCGAACTCCTGCTGCAAACGCCGGTACTCATTCCAGGCCGCATCGGCAATTTGAAAGACCTCTTCCTTGCCGTGTCTGAGGGCCTGGATCGTCTCCCGGAGAATATCTTCAATGGCTCGATAATTCTGTCCAGACGAGAACTCACCCATTGCGCCACCCCTATTTAAGAACAAGTGAACTTTTCTCCATGGAAGTCGGCAACTCCTGCGAAGATTCCCAGTCCCTGGCGGCACTGCCCCTCGGGTTTGACTTTCAAAAACACTCCCCGAGAGGGGTCCGACCAGAGAGACAGCGCTAAGACCCGCAGCGATTGGCATGGAGCCTGCAATTGACAACACCACGGGAGTACTCGTCTAGCGGCGTACGGCGTAATGGATATCGAGACTCATTTGTGTCAAATAACAACGTCTCCGTTCTTGAGTTAGGAGTGCGCAGTCTACCATTGGAAAAACAGCGTGATTCTGCGACCCACGCTACTTAGGTCAAGCTCCCCGAGAGTATACGTGAAGAAGCGCACTTTATCGACAATACAACGGTAGCAACTCTTATAAACCTCTGATAGAATAAATCTATCATTTTCTCCTAGTAATACCACCATCAGGCCTCAATGTAAATTGCGTACTTTGTCGAAGACGGGCGGAAGCGAGGTGAGTTTTTATTACACTAAATAGGGTTGATACTCGTTCCTAGGAGGCAAGACAGATGGAATATGAATCCTTTCTAAAGAATAACCTGCGGTTAAGGAATCTTAAGGAACGTGCTTTTGATACCCCGGAGATCTGTGTTGAGCGGGCCAGGTTGGTGACGCAAAGCTATAAGTCGACAGAGAACCTGCCTCCCTTGATGAGGGCAGCGAAAGCCTTCGAGGCAGTGCTAACTAACAAGGCCGTCCCGATCGCCGAAGGCGAGCTTATTGTAGGCTCTTTAGGGAGCAAGCCCAAGGCAGTGCCGTTGTATCCAGAGTTCGGCATCAAGTTCGTCGAGAATGAGATTGATGACTTTGGCAATCGACCATTCGACCGTTATGTCCTCAGCGAGGAATCCAAGCAGATCCTCCGGGAGGAGGTAATCCCTTATTGGAAGGGCCGCTCGCGGGAGGACATAGCTGTAGAGCTGGCTTCATGGCTATTGCCAGAGGGCGTCGAAGATGCCTGGGACCCCTCTTCTTTTGGGATCAAACCAGTCATTTACGCGGGCTACAGGAAGGCCTCCGGGGACGGTCATGTGGTTGTCAACTATGAAAAGGTGCTGCGAGTCGGACTCAAAGGCATCCTGTCTGAAATCAACGAAGCCTTGGCCCGCCTCGACCGCGCGGACCGCGAAGCGCCAGCCAAGCAGCTATTCCTCAAGTCTGCAGCTACTTGCATCGAGGCTGCGATCTCTTTTGCCAAGCGCTATTCTGCCGCAGCAAGGGAGCTCGCCAGGGAAGAAAGCAACCCTGAAAGAAAGAGAGAACTGTTGGAAATTGCCGAGGTCTGCGCCTGGGTTCCGGAAAACCCTGCCCGCACCTTCCACGAAGCAGTCCAGTCAGTCTGGTTTGCCCACATGCTGCTTTGGCTGGAGAGCAATGGTCATTCCGTGGGCCTGGGCAGGATGGATCAGTACTTGTATCCCTATTATGAAGCCGATTGCCGGGAAGGCATCCTGACGAGGGGGAAGGCTGCCGAGCTCCTGGGCTGTCTGTTCATCAAGGTGTGCGAAATCAAGAAGATCAGGCCTTGGTCGGAGACGGTGTATAAGACTGGGTATCCGACTTTTCAGGCGATAACCGTTGGGGGAGTCACCCCTGCAGGCGATGATGCCACCAATGAACTCAGCTACGTCTTTCTCGATGTCACAGGGAGTCTGAAGCTGCCTGAACCGGTTGTCATCGTCCGCGTTCACGAAAAATCCCCTGATGAGTTCCTCCTCAGAGCCGGTCAAGCTCTTCTCGAGCACGGGGGAGGACTTCCTTCCTTCTTCGGGGACAATGCCATCATTGAGGCGATGATGGATGCAGGGATTGGTCTAGAGGATGCCCGCGACTACGCGATGATTGCCTGTTCCGAGCCTGTTGTCCCGGGCAAGCACGTAAGCCATACCGGCTCGAGTGTATACGTCAACTTACTAAAAGTCGTAGAGATGAGCCTGAATGGCGGTCGAGATCCCCTATCAGGAATAGCTAGCTTCCCGATGGATAAAGACCTCACTGAATGCAGCAGCTTCGACGAGGTCATGGAAGCTTTTCAGCAGCAGCTCAGCCACTACGTCAAGTTCGTCCCGATACTCAACAACATCACCTCATTCCTTGATACGCTCCTAAACCCCTCGCCTTACACCTCCTCTCTCCTGGATTATCGGATCAACATGGGCAAGGACATGTCCGAGGGAGGGGGAGACAACGAAACGAACACCATCGTCCAAGGACATGGCCTGGCCAACGCGGCCAACTCTCTCTTTGCTATTAAGAAGCTGGTCTTTGAAGACATGGTTCTGTCGCCGCATGAACTCCATCAAGCTTTGCTGAGCAACTTTGCTGGTCCGAGGGGCGAGTACATTCGTCAGCTGCTGGTCAATTGTCCAAAATACGGCAATGATGTTGACGAGGTTGACCAAATGGCGGCTGAGATCGCCCGAATGTTTACCGAGGAGGTGAGACAATATGATCCGCCGTGGAGGGGCGGCGTCTTCGGGGTGTCATTTCAAGGCCTCACGGCAAATGTGCCGGAAGGGAAAATGACCGGTGCAACCCCTGATGGACGCAAGTCAGGCGATGCCCTGGCAGACAACATTTCGCCCCAGGCGGGAACAGATGTTAGCGGGCCGACGGCAGTAACGCTATCTGTGAGCAAGATCGATCAGTCGAGGTGTCTCAATGGGAATCTGCTCAATCTCAAGTTTCACCCCACCGCAGTAGTTGGTGAAGGATTGAGCAAGCTCATCGCCTTGATCAAGGCATATCTCATCGATCTGGCAGGTTGGCAGGTTCAGTTTAACATTGTATCTGCCGATAAGCTGCGGGCGGCCCAAGCAGATCCGGACTGTTACCGCGACCTGATCGTGAAAGTGGCAGGCTACAGCGCCCAGTTTATCTCGTTGGACAAAGCCCTGCAGGACCAGATCATCCAGAGAACCGAGCATCTCACTTAATTAGAAGGAGGAGTCGTTATGCATCGCAAACTAGCCGTGACCATGATTCTGCTGTTCGTCCTCTTGTCATCAGCTGCCGCTCTTGCGGCGCCAGCCAAATATGAATTTCACTTGCCCTGTGCTGACCCCTTCTGGGGAGAGGGCGGGATCTGGGGCATGCTTTTTGCCCGGTCCGTAGAAGAGCTCACTGACGGCGCAGTCAAGATCATCCTTCACCTAGGCGGACAATGGGGCGGCAGTGAAGAAGACTATGTCAGAGACGTCCAGCTTGGCGCTTTGGACATGGCACTGACAGCAACCAGCAATCTGGCCCCTTACACCAACAGCCTGTACCTGTATGACGTCCCCTTCCTTTTCAAAGACCCCAGCCATCAAATTGTAAGCACCTTCGAAACGAGAACCCAGCTCAAGCCTTTCGTGACGGATATTCTGACCAAGGCCAGCAAGGAGTGCAATTTCGAAATCCTCGCTGTCTCGCCATTGGGTCGGCGTGACACATTTGGCAGGCGTCCCTTGAAGTCCGTAGACGATCTTCAGGGCATCAAGATGCGGACTATGGGCAGCAGGCCGCAAATCGATGCTTTTAAAGCTGTCGGTACAGTGGTCACCCCCCTTCCCTATGGCGAGTGCTACACAGGACTGCAAATGGGAACCATCGATGCGATGGAGAATTCACCGTCGATCTACTATGAGAATCGGTATTACGAAGTTGCTCCTTACTGGATAGGCACGATGCATTACACGATCACGATGGCTATCATTGTTCAGCAGAACAAATGGAATTCACTTCCCAAGCAGTACCAGGACATCATCAGGGAGTGCGCCGTGAGTTCCGCCTACATAGCTGCTCAGTGGGGTCATGGTGCAAGCGATTTGCTTCTCGAGACGGTCATTCCCAACGTGGCCAAGGAGGTCGTCCACCTGAGCTCGGAGGAGCAGGCCGCTTTGAGGGCCAAAGCCCTCCCGGTGCTGCTTGACTCCTACGCTGATGCCATCGGAATTGATGTGCTGAAGGTCCTGGCCGAAGAGGATCCCCTTGTTGCCGACTGGCTGGCCAAGAACAGATAATCATTCGGGATATGAACGAGGTTGAGTGGACCTGGCAAGGTCCACTCAACTTTACATAAATCTTGGAGGGAGCTCATATGGCAGACTTGCAACCTCGTCCACTGCGGCTTATTGGCTGGCTGGAAGACCGAATAATGACTATGACCGCACTTCTCATTGTTTTGCTTACTGCGACCGCATCGATTAATCGCTACTTCATCCGTATTCCTTTGCCCTGGTATGAGGAGATCGTCATTTTCCTGTACATGCTCCTCGTCTTTTGGGGCTCAAGTAGACTAGTGAGGGACAATGCCCACATTCGAGTTGAGCTCATAGGCACCATGCTTGGAGGCAAGGCCCGGCTGGTTTATGAAGGGATCATATCCTTGGCATGCCTGGTCATCTCAGCCCTAGGCACTTATTTTACCACCCTCATGGCCCTCAGAAACTCCGGGAGCAGTGTATACTTGAGGATCCCCAACAGGTACATTATTGGTCTAAGCATGTCACTTGGCTTCCTAGCAATGACGATTCGGTATGCTTATCAATTGTCGTTCACTATTCGCGACCTGCAAAGATCCCCCCATGGAAGTACTGCACGCTTGGACAACTGAAGGGAAGGTGGTCAGCCTTGCAGACATCAGCAATAGTTATCCTAGGGGCTTTTCTGTCGGCGATCGTACTGGGGCTGCCTATTGCTCACAGTATGTTATTTACCAGCCTGGTCTTTGTCCTGGCCATCGGTCAGGGCCCATCAGCCCTCATTCTCACGTTCAGTCGTTTAATGAGCGGCTTCTCCTTCTCCCTTTTAGCCATTTTCCTATTCGTCTGCCTTGGGGTTTTAATGAATGAGACGAAGCTGGCTGACTATATTGTTGACTTTTTCAATCTCGCCGTCGGCCGCATCCGGGGCGGTTTGGGCTTGGTCACTACCATATCTTGCGCTTCTTGCGGTCCTCTTACGGGATCAGCTGTGGGGACGGCCAGCGCCGTCGGATCGGTCATGTACCCCCAAATGATTCGGCGGGGATATGATTCGCGGTTTTGCACCGTCTTAATTGCCTTTTCAGGCATCTTGGGTTCTTTTATTCCGCCAAGCATTTCCGGCCTAGTTTACGCGATCACCGTGGGGCTGCCGGTCCTTGGAGTCTGGGTGGCAACGGCCGGTGTTGGTCTCCTGTATTTGGCACTACTAAGCACCATCACTGTAATCTTAAGCCGTCGCCGAGGCTATGGCAGCCTTGATGAGGAGGTCACTCCCTCCCTACTGCTCAAGAGCTTCACGCGGGCCCTTCCAGCGGGACTGGTGCCCCTTTGTGTTCTCGGGTCAATCTATGCAGGCATTGCAACACCCACTGAAGCCGGGGCCATCGGCATCGTGGCGTCTGTCATGTTGGGCTTCTTTCATTACCGGACCTTGACGAGTTTTGAACAAATCAAGCGGGTCATGTACGAATCGGCCGTGGTAACGGCAATGGTCATGTTCCTTGTCTGCGCCTCTTATTCTCTCAGTTACGTTTTAACTGTGACTGGGTCAATCAAGGCCATTGCACACATGGCCTTCATGCTGACCACCAACAAGTATCTGTTGCTGCTTCTGACCGGCGGACTGCTCGTAGTTCTCGGCTGCTTCATGGACGATACTGCTATCATGGTTCTCTTGGCCCCAGTGGCGGCGGCAATTCTAGTCCCTACGGGCATCCACCCCTATCACCTCGCAGCTTACTTTACGTCGGTGTGCCTCATTGGACTGGTCACCCCTCCAGTGGGAACGGTGCTATATGCCGCGTGCGCCATTTCTAACGAACCTTTGCCAGGCTTGCTGAAGGATATTGCCATCTATATGGTCCCGGCCATAATCATGGTCTTGATAATCACTTTTGTCCCCAGTGTATCCCTTTTCTTGCCCAAGCTCCTGGGTTTTGTCTAGAAAGGAGCCTTTCATGAAATCTGGTGTGATATTCAACGTTGAACGATTTGCAATCCACGATGGTCCGGGAATCAGAACGGTCGTCTTCCTCAAAGGATGTCCCTTGACATGTTTGTGGTGCGCCAACCCGGAGGGGCAGCTAATCCGCCCACAACTGTCCTTTGAGCCCAGCGATTGCCTTGGCTGCAAGGAATGTGTTCGGGTCTGTCCCCATGAAGGGTTCCGATTCGGGAACGGACAGCCCTCGGTTATGTGGGAACTGTGTCTCAAGTGCAAGACGCTGCCTTGTGTCGATGTCTGCCCAACTGGGGCGAGGAAGAGAGTCGGTCAACTGGCAACTCCCCAAGAAGTATTGCACCAGGTCCTACGGGATCGACCTTTTTTTGAGCGCTCCGACGGCGGTCTTACGCTAAGCGGCGGAGAACCGCTGATGCAAGGTGCTTTTGCCGCGGAATTGCTCCGAATGGCCAAAGCGGCGGGCATTAATACTTGTCTTGAAACCTCAGGGATCTCAGATCACCCAAAGGCCATGGAAGCCTTGGAGCTGGCGGACTTTGTATTCTTGGATATTAAACATATGGATTCCGCTGCCCATTCTGCGTTGGTTGGAAGGGGTAATGAACAGACATTGACAATGGCCAGGGAGCTTTCCCGGATGGGTAAGCCGGTTATTGTTCGGATACCGCTTATTCCAGGCCATAATGACTCGAAAGAGAACGTTCTGGCGACGGCCCAGTTTGCAAAGTCCATTCGGTCCCTTGTCAGATTGGAACTACTCCCATATCACAGGCTGGGCGTACAGAAATATGCTCGCATTGGGAGAGTGTACCAGCTTCGACAATTAGAACCCCCATCGAGCGAACTGGTTGAATCCCGCAGGAAGCTTGTTGAGAACCTAGGCGTTGTGTGCAAATTGGTGTAGACATCTAACGACAGGAGTGAGCAAGACATGAAAAAACGTTTTGATCTCCCCGGAGCAACATCCCTTCCCGCCAACGTTGCTCACGGAGTCACCACCAAGGCTGCCCGCCTGTTTTTCTGTTCAGGGCAAGTAGCCCTCGATGAAGAAGGCAATGTGGTCGGCGCTGGAAATGCGGAAATCCAGACTCGACAGGTAATGGAGAACATAGCGGCCTTGTTGGAACAAGCCGGCTGCACATTTGCCGACGTAACCAAGGTAACCATGTTCTTAACAGATATTAGGGACTTGCCAACTGTGATCAAGGTTAGAAACGAATACTTACGGGATACCTTCGTAGCCGCGACGGCAGTTGAAGTCAAGGGACTTGTCCATCCTGACCTCAAGGTTGAAATAGAGATCATTGCGTGCAGTGACTAGCAGTTAGTACGTTGCGTCCGGCAAGACCTTGCAGCCCAGGACTACGGGGAAGGGCCGTCTTTTCTCTGGCAATCAGCGAGCAATCAAGACCAACCTCAGGGAAGACGGCCCGCTCTACTTTCATCCTGTCCATGCAAAACCTCACCGCACCCAATTGCTTCTTCCTCGATGCCTGACCATGACTCCCGTTCCCTATTTGCTTCGTTCATTGATGCCTCAGCGTCTTCTACCCGTAATCTACTTCTCAGCTGAGATGGATGCTAAGCGGGTAATTATTCACGCCTGTCAAGCTTCTTGCGTATTCTATGGGTGACTGAACTTAGGTTAGATTACCCCAGTGAAGGGGGATGGAAACATGTCCGAAGAAGCCCTTTGCCAGCTGCCTAGGTGCAGGGAAACCGTTCGGGAGTTAGTTTGCGTTGAGTATGAGGTTGTCTTCACCGTTGATGCCGACTGCCGGGTGATCGATGTAAAGCCTGTCGGCCCGTGTCCGAAGAAGCAAAAGGGCTGCCTTCCCAAGGCCCTGGTGCTGTTGGCGTTCTCGCTTACTTTGCTCCTGTTCTTGCTGGCGTGCCGGAAATCCAAGGGGCGACGCTGCAAACAGCATTGATCCGGTTGGGTCAACGTAGGACTAATGCACCATGTACCACAAAGATGCCCTGGGAATAACCTAAAGTAGCTGCAGAGAATGAAGGAGGTGCCCTGGATGAGCCCCGAGATCCAGCAGGCGGTTAACCAGTGCCAGCCGGCGGAGGATTTCTCCCAGTTGTTGTGCGTCGAGTTTACCGTGACCTTCACAGTGACATGCGATTGCGAAGTGACCGACGTGGAGTGTCTTGGCCCGTGTGAAGCAGGTTAGGTTGCCAAATCAGTGGAGTCCCTTGACTTCGTCTCGCCTTGAGGAGGTTGGCAATGTCCCCGGGAAAATCCGCTAAGAAGACAATGAAGATGTATTACAGGGTCACCCAGAAGACCCCCCAGCCTATCCGCCGGGAGGATGTGACCATGACCATCCAGCCCACATCCTCCAGCTCAAGGGAGGCAAAGCCAAACTTCCTGGCCCTTTGCATCCTGTGGGCCCACTTCCAGGCCTGTGAACGCGGATTGCTGGGAAAGGATGCGGCTGGTCCTTGGAGCCTGAGTGCGGAGCCATCCCCTGAGCAGCAAAGGTGGCTCCAGTTCTTGAGAAGCATGATTATCGATGAAAGCTGGTCCCAGTGGATAAGCGACGAAGAAGAATTGCGCAGACGTTCCCTTGCAGCCTACGGCAAGACAACACCCAGCCGATAGCGCGGAGCTTGTCTCTAAGGAGCGATGCACATGCCCCAGCGGAAAGAGGATCGGGCCGGGACGAAGCCAAACCAGGCCGTCCCCGAGGAGAGGAAAGAGCGGCGCCCGTGCAAGTGCGGAAAGCCTAAGCGCAGAATCTCCTTTGGCCCAAAGCCGAAGGCCTAGTATACACGTTAACGGCTTCCCGGGGACAGGCGGGGCCGGTTCGAAAGCAGAGCCGGACCCCGCTAATTGTGTTCTTAGAGGGTCTGCCAAGTCCCGTGGGGGGTGGCGAGGAGCATCCCGCCCTCCGAAGCTGCCAGCAGAGCCATGGCCGCTCCTTCCAGCCGCGGCTCAGCCGCCCCCTGGATGAGGCCCCCTTCCTCGATAGTGAGAGCATGGACCCAGGAGGCAATTTTCCCCTGGGGGATGTAATCGATTTCGATGCCCATCTCCCGCAGCCGCTGGATGGTGTCTGGGGAAATGCTCCTTTCAGCGACCGCCGGGCCGCCATGGCAGTGAACTCGAGGGGACGCTAGAGCCTCTCGGATGTCGAGGCCATAATCAAGGACGGCAAGGAGTCCTTGCAGGACCGCCGAGATGATCCGAGGCCCTCCCGCCGCACCGATGGCAATCCGGGGCCGTCCTCCTTGGAAAACGATGGTGGGCGTCTGACTGCTGAGGGGGGACTTGCCTTCGGCAATTCCGTTGGCTTCGGAGTAGATGTAGCCGTGACTGTTGGGCGTCCCGGGCAGGGCGGCGAAATCGCCCATAGTGTCATTGAGCAGGATCCCTGTACCCGGAACCGTAACCCCAGAGCCATACCATTCGCCGATGGTCTGGGTCCAGGAGACTACATTGCCCTCTTCATCAGCTACGACGAAGTGGGTGGTGCCGCCTTTGGCGCCAGGGCGGGATGGTCCACCCTCCCAGTCCAGAGAGACCTGCCGGGCGTACTCTTTGGAGAGAAGTCGATCAAGGGGAATTGTCGTATAGCTGGGGTCGCCGAGGTGCTCGACCCTGTCCCGAAAGCCGACCTGCAAAGCCTTCAGCATCAGACCTAGACTTGCTGCCGAGCCATGGCCCAAGGCCTCTAGGTCGAACTGTTCGAGGATGTTCAGCATCTGGATTATCTGTATCCCGCCTCCGCAGGGTAGGGGCGGAGCAATTATGTCAAAGCCCCGGTAAGTGCCCCGGACAGGTTCACTGAAACGGCTTTCGTAGCTTGCCAGGTCTTCTTCCCCGATGAGTCCGCCGTTTTTAGCCATTTCAGAAGCGATCCGCGCTGCGATCCAGCCTCGATAGAAGACTTCAGGTCCTTCCCTTTGAATGGCCCGGAGGGAGACAGCCAGGTCCTCCTGCACCAAGGGCTTGTTCCGTGGATAGGGCTGGCCATTGTCGAGGAAGACCCTAGCCGTCTCGGGAAAACGCAAAGGCCTGCCGTCAGTGACCGACTGCCGGGTGATTTCCTGGTAGACAGAGCCCATTAGAACGCCCTGGGAGGCTAAACCGATGGCCGGCTCCCAGAGCCTCCCCCAGTCCAGCCTTCCGTAACGGCTGTGCATACGGGCTAGACCATCGACCAGGCCCGGAACCAGGACGGAACGGTGGCCTTCGGTGCTGGCGCGAATGTCAACCTTGCCGTCTGGGGCAAACATGTCCCGATGGGAGCCCTTGGGGGCAACCCCGCGAAAATCCAGGGCGGCCGTCTCTCCGTTTACGTGGAGAACAGCAAACCCGCCGCCGCCGATGGTTGAATGATAAGGTTCAACAACACCCAAGACTGACGAAACCGCAACGGCGGCATCGACCGCATTCCCGCCGGCAGCTAGTATCTCAAGACCAGCCTTGCTGGCTAAGGGATGGGCACTGCTCACCACCGCCCGTCCCTCTACCGGATGGCGGACCAAAAAACCTGGCAGCAATCGAGATCCCTCCTGGCACACCTTATTTGCTCCTTGCTCCTCGCTTCTCCACAGATATGACAAGTATTTGGAGCTTCCCGAAACGGGGCCTGTCGTGGGAAGGCCTACGCGCCCTCACAGGATGAGCAGCTGGTTCCGACGGGAATCATCTCCACTAGAGTAGTGATCAGCTGCTTCACCTTGTCGATGTTTGCTTGGAACACCCGCATGACCTCTTCATGGGTGACAGGCTGCACCTGAGGATCATCTTCGAGGCCCGCATCGTAGTCGGTAATCAAGGCAATGTTCACGTAGCAGATGCCCAATTCCTTGGCCAGATACCCTTCGGGGTACTGGGTCATGTTGATGACCTCCCAGCCCCGCTCGGAAAACTCCTTGCTTTCCGCCCTGGTGGAAAAACGAGGCCCTTGAATGACAACTACCGTACCTCGGGGATGGACATTGATCTTTAGCTCGTTGGCTGCTTTGATGGCCAAGCTGCGCAGCTCCGCGCAATAAGGGTCGGCCGCGCTGATGTGCTTAGTGATGGGTCCGTCAAAGAAGGTGTCAGCCCTACCCCAGGTTCGGTTGACAAACTGATCGACAACCACGAAGTCTCCAGGCTTAATGTGAGGCTGAAGGCTTCCTGCGGCCGATGGACCGATTATCCGCTTGACCCCCAGTTCTTTCATCGCCCATAGATTGGCCCTATAGTTGATTTTGTGGGGCGGATAGCGATGGTCTTTGCCGTGCCTGGGCAGAAAAGCAACCCGCTTGCCGTTCATTTCAGCCAGGGCAATCCGATCGCTTGGAGGCCCATAGGGAGTCTCGATCCAGACTTCCTCCACCCCTTCGAGGAACTCATAGAAGCCTGAGCCTCCAAAAACACCTATATCTGCTCTATTTGACATCCGTGACCCCTCCTAGGATTTCCTAACGCCGAGCGTTATTGGCTTTTTCTACAAGTTGATCCCCAATCCCTTCGCTCATGCAAGCTTGTTCTACGGACAGGCGACCAAGACCATGGCCGTTCGCCCAGGCAAATCCAGCTCCTCTCCATGGACCAGTCTACCGCTGAGCTCGTCGCGAAGCCTCTGCTCGTCCAAAGAGAGCTTCGCGTCCCCAAGACCGTTATTGAAAAAGACCAGCACTCTGTTGCCGCGGGTTCTTCGTTCGCAGCCCAAGACAGCCCTTAGGGGATCCAGGTAGACTATCCGGAAGCTTCCCCGCCGGAGGGCCTCGTGCTTCCTGCGAATGCTGCCTAAACGGCGATAAAGGGAAAGAAGCTGGTGATTTTGGCGGCCTTTCTCCCAAATCATCGGCCTGCGGCACTCCGGCGGGTCCCCTCCCAGCATGCCCACTTCATCGCCGTAATAGATTACGGGGGCGCCAACAAAGGTCATCTGAAAGATGATGGCCAA
>LSQX01262201.1_pt1 | contig 25704 bp, 16 predicted proteins | sample 654561 | NCBI WGS metagenome assembly LSQX01 (sample SAMN04489861, study PRJNA283612) | anaerobic digester metagenome | isolation source: 4 biogas reactors fed with cattle manure at either 37C or 55C with and... | place: Denmark: Kongens Lyngby | collected 2014 | reverse complement strand
TACATATCTTTTAGTTCCATGACTTTATTTCTTAACTCTGCACTCATGCCGTGAGGAGGTTGAGCACCCGTAACACCAATATAGTCTTTACCTTCTCTAGTTGTAACGCTAAATTCATGAGCAGGAATTACATGTCCCCACCAGCCTCCAACATTATGAAGACGGAGGAAGCCATTATCTTCAATTTTTTGAACTAAAAAGCCAATTTCATCCATATGAGCGGTTAATAAAACTTTTGGAGCACCTTCTTTGCCTTTAAGTTGAGCAATAATAGAACCTAAATTATCATAGGTTATTTCATCAACAACTGGAGCAAGTTCATCGCTAATGATTTTGCTAATTCGCTTTTCATTACCGCTGATGCCAGAGGTTTCACTTAATCTTTTAAGTAAGTCAAGATGAGCTAAATTTTCTTTCATAATATGTAGCTCCTTTCTAGTAGTTTTCTTCTTGTCTTTTATAGTTAATTTTTATTTTATCATAATATGCATCAATTATATCTTTGCTAGAAAAGGAAAGATATAGGCCTAAACGAAGAAATTCTTCAAAGGCTCGCTTTAAACTTCCCCTGCAGCGACGCTTATTAAATGTATCAATTGCTTTAAAAGTATCTAAAAACGCTTCTGTCAGCGTTTTTTCTTTATCGCTAATGTTAACTTCAAAAATGGGAAGTTCTAATTTATAGGCAAGAGAAAGCGATAAAAGAAAGTGAAGGCCATCAGCATATTCTTCTAGAAGTGTAGAGCGATCTTCACTACCTTTAAGCGACCAATACTTAAAAGTACGTGTTGCATTAGCAAGTTCAGCAACCTCAACTAGAAGCGCTAATAGGCGCTCATCTTTTGTTGTCTCATATGAGGTAGCGTGTCGCTCATTAATATTTATATCAAGTTCTAGTTGAACTTTTTGAAGTTCTTTTAAGTCTATTTTCATAACTATTTTAGCTTCTTAAGATGCCAAATATCATCAACATATTGTTGAATTGTTCGGTCTGTTGAGAAAAAGCCGCTTTGAGCAATATTAATTAGACAGCTTCGTGCCCAAGCTTCTTTATCTCGATAGTAAGTAACGATATCATCAGTACGGATTAAATAGGCGTCTAAGTCTGTAAAGATAAGGTATTCATCGTTACGATGCATTAATTCATCAAAGATGACACGGAAGCGATCTTTATCGCCACCTGACCAAGTCCCATCAATTAGACTATCAACAAGACGACGAACTTTATAATCATTGTGATACATATCCCAAACGTTATAGCCTTTGCAGCGAAGTTCAATAACTTCTGGTTCGGTTAAACCAAAGATAAAGCTATGTTCATCACCAACTTTTTCGTTAATTTCAACGTTTGCACCATCTAGAGTTCCTAAGGTTAGCGCACCGTTCATCATAAACTTCATATTTCCGGTTCCGCTTGCTTCTTTTCCAGCGGTACTTATTTGTTCGCTAATATCTGCTGCAGGAATAAGGATTTCTGCACTACTTACGCCATAATTTTCAATAAAGACAACTTTCATAAATTTAGATGTTTCTTCGTCGTTATTAATTACATCTGCTACGCCTAAAATTAGTTCAATAACTTTTTTGGCAAAGTAGTAGCTTGGGGCAGCTTTAGCACCAAAAATAAAGGTAATTGGATGAATTCTAAATGAGGGATCATTTTTCATCTCAAAATATAGATGCATAATTCTAAAGATATTCATTAATTGTCGTTTATAGGCGTGAAGACGCTTAATTTGAATATCAAAAATTGAATCAATATCAATATCAATGTTGTTATGTTCTTTAATATAATCAACGAGTTGTTGTTTCTTTACTCTTTTTATTTCTAAGAAGCGTTTTTGAGTTGCTTTATTATCAACAAACTTCATTAGTTTATTTAAATCTTCAGGTTTAGTAATCCAGCTTTTACCAATTCTACTTGTTACATAACTTGAAAGTTCTGGATTAGCATATAAGAACCATCTACGGTGAGTAACGCCGTTTGTTTTATTATTAAACTTTGTAGGGAAGAGACGATAAAACTCATTAAAGGTATCTTTCTTTAAGATTTCTGTATGAAGGGCAGCGACTCCGTTAATTGAAAAACAAGTATAAATCGCTAAGTTTGTCATATGAATCATGCCGTCTTTAATAATCGCCATTTGTCTTCTATCGTGATGAGAAAAGCCTTTTTCAATAAAGTAATTTTGGCTGCGACGATGAATTTCTTCAATAATCATATAGCAGCGCGGAATTAGGCGTTGAACATAAGTTACTGGCCATTTTTCAAGTGCTTCTGCCATGATGGTGTGATTAGTATAGGCAAACGTTTTACTAACGACTTCATAGCTTTCATCCCAACCAAAGCCATATTCATCCATCATAATCCGCATTAATTCAGGAATTGCTAAAATTGGATGGGTATCGTTAAGTTGGAAGACATAGTGTTCATGGAAATTTAAAAGTGTCTTATAGCGACGATAGTGTCCTCGCGTTGCACTTAAAAGTCCAGCACTAACAAGGAAATATTGTTGGCGGAGCCGTAAAATCTTGCCTTTTTCGGTGCTATCATCTGGATATAGACCGTGACATAGTTCTCTAATTGTCGCTAAGTATTCTTCAAATGGTTGATCAGTTGGAAGATTACTTTCACTAGGTTCAGCACTCCAAAGTCGAAGCGTATTTGTTACTTTATTACGGTAACCAATAACACTCATATCATAAGGAACTGCTTTAACGCAGACTGGATTAACAGTACGAACTCCAAATGTACCATCTGGCTTACCATATGTTTCAGCTGAACCATAAAACTTAACTTCTACGGCGTGTTTTGGTTTTCTTACTTCCCAAACGTTACCGTTAACGAGCCATTGATCTGGTACTTCGATTTGTTTACCATTAACGATTTTTTGACGGAAGAAACCGTATTCATAACGAATACAGTTTCCGCTTCCTGGATAACCTAAGGAAGCGATGGAATCAAGAAAACAGGCGGCAAGACGGCCAAGACCGCCGTTACCTAGACCCGCATCAATTTCTTGTTCTTCTAGGTCATGAAGGTCCATACCAATACTAGCTAATCCTTCTTTTACAACTTCATATATACCTAGATTTTGAAGATTATTTATTAAAAGACGACCAATTAAAAATTCCATTGAGAAATATATTAATTGTTTTTGTTTATTTTTTAGTGTTTTTTCGCGAGTTGTTCGCCAGTTAATATTGGCGTAATCGCGAACCATTCGTCCAAGGACGTCGTAGCGTTCTGTAATATGGGCATCATCGACTGAGCGACCATATTTTTCAACTAAACGCTTATTAAATTCACTTACGAATCTTTCTTTACTACTAAACATACTTTGTACCTCAATTTATTTTTTTGTTTTTTTCTTGTTTTTAGTAGCTTCTTCTACTACGGGTTCTTTTTTTATGACCCTTTTAAAAATCATTGCACCGAAGCTAGCTAATTTAATTGTTAGACTATATGGACGATGTTCAGGACCCATATAGTTATTGTGTTCCAATGGAAGTCCGTTATATTGGTTCCAACCGCCGTAGACATCTTTATCGCTATTAAAGATTTCTTCGTATAGGCCTGGAGTAGATAGACCAATATCGTATTCTTCATAATAATTTGGTGTCATGTTGAAAACAAAAACAAGATGAGAGTCTTCATAGCGGCGTTCAAAAACAAAGACACTTTGATTAGCATTATCAACCATAAGCCAATTAAAGCGTTCAGGGTTATGTTCTTCAACGTGCATTGCTTTTTCGGCTTGATAAATTAGATTTAAGTCACGAACAAGACGACTAATTGAATCATGTTTTGGATATGATTTTAAAATCCAAGGTAGTGACTTTGATTCATCCCATTCATCAAAGCTAGCAATTTCATTTCCCATAAAGTTTAGTTTTTTGCCAGGGTGAGCAAATTGGTAGGTAAATAAATTGCGCACGAGGGCAAACATTTGATCGTAGTTACCCCACATTTTGTTTATAATTGTGCCTTTACCATGAACTACTTCATCATGAGAAAGTGGGAGCATAAAGTTATCACTATAAAAATAGTGCATAGAGAAAGTTAGTTTGTTATGCTCATATTTTTTATATATTGGGTCTTTACTGTAGTATTTTAGGGTATCATTCATCCAGCCTAGATCCCATTTATAATCAAAACCGATGCCGCCGTATTCTAAAGGCCGGGTGACTCCGCTAAAGTCACTACTATCTTCAGCAATCATCATAACATTAGGATGTTCATAACGAATCTTACCGTTAAGTCGCTTTAAGAACTCAATACCGCCGGTATTTTCACCGCGTTCACGGTTGCCGTCCCAAAATAGAATATTACTTACAGCATCAATACGGATACCATCAAAATGGAAATAAGTAAGAAAATAGTTAACAGCACTCATTAAAAAGCTACGGACTGGATCTTTACCTAAGTCAAATTGAGGACTACCCCATTGGCTATGAGTATTAGCAGGATCACTATATTCATACATATGTGTGCCGTCAAAATCAATTAAACCATATGGGTCATTTGCAAAATGAACGACAACAAAATCTAAAATAACGCCAATACCTGCTTGGTGCATCCGATCAACAAAACTCATTAATTGGAACGGATTCCCATAGCGGCTATCGACGCTATAGAAGCCTGTGGCTTGATAGCCCCAGCTACCATCAAAGGGGTACTGGGTAATTGGCATTATTTCAACATGGGTAAACCCATGTTCTTTTACATATGGGATAAGATAATCAGCGACTTCTTCATACGAAATATTGCGGCCGTCGACTTTGCCTTTCCAACTGCCTAAATGAATTTCATAAATTGAAACTGGTTCATCATATCCTCTTGTTCTATTTTTTAAGTATTTATCATCATGCCAGATGAAATTACGAATATCGAAAAGACGTGAACAGCTACCTGGGCGAAGTTCGCTAAAGAAAGCATAAGGATCAGCTTTATCAACATATTCGCCTCGAGCGTTTTTAAAATGATATTTATATGAATCATATTGTTCTAAATGTGGAATGGTAATTTCCCATAAGCCACGATAATCAACTAATTTCATATTATGAGCACCAGGTTTCCAATTGTTCCACTCTCCAATGACACTAACATCACTAGCATGAGGAGCATATAGCCGGAATCTAACAGCAGGTACTTCTTTAACTACTTTGACATTGCGAGGTCTTCCTCGTCCGTCTTTACTTCTAGCAGGTCTTTTTTCGATAACTTCTTCTTTGATGGTTACAAAGTGAGCGCCTAAATGATTGAATGCATCAAGCGATTGTCCCATCAGATAATAGTCTAAAAAACTCATATTTTTCCCTCCAATCATTCTCTACTATTATTAAATAATAGGGGTCTAAAAGCAATGAAAAAAGCCAAAACCTCCCTTAAAAGCCAAAAATGTCAGATTGTATGATTTAATAAATATATTTAAGTAATAATTTTTATATTTTTTTCTTTATTTAAGAGTTGCTTTCGACTCATGGTAATTTTTATAGAAAATTGAAAAAGAGTTATGCTTTTTTGATTGACTTTTCTAAGGTTTTTTTATTACAACCTAAATGCTCTATATGGTATAATCTTTTAAGTACTAAAGGATGGTGACTTATGAGAAAATTAGTAATGGCTGTAAATGCTGGTAGTTCATCAATTAAATTTAAACTTTATGAAATAAAAAATGAACGAGTTATTTTAAGTGGTATTGTTGATCGTATTGGTCATAATGATGCTATTTTTAAAATGAACTTTAACGGAGAAGAAAGAAAAGCTATTCTTCCCGTTAAAAATCATGAAATTGGTGTTGATTTAATCTTAGAAAAACTAGTTGAATTTAAAATTGTTGAATCAATTGAAGAAATTCAAGGTGTTGGTCATCGAATTGTTCAAGGCGGAAAATACTTCCAAGATAGCGCAGTTTTAAATAAAGATACTGAAGATAAAATTGAAGCACTTATCCCTTTAGCACCTCTTCATAACGCAGCACATCTTGTTGGTTTTAGAGCATTTAAAAAAGCCCTTCCTAAGTTAGGAAATGTCGCTGTTTTTGATACTGCTTTCCATCAAACTATGGAAGAGCAAGATTTTCTATATCCTATTCCATACGAATATTATCAAAAACATGATATTCGTCGTTATGGGGCGCATGGTACTTCTCATAAATATCTTGCTGAAGAAGCAGCAAAATTAATGAGTGAAGTTAAGCATCCTCGTGTTATTACTTGTCATATTGGAAGCGGTTCTTCTTTATGTGCAGTTAATGATGGAGTCTGCGTTGCTACTTCAATGGGTTTAACTCCCCTAGGCGGAGTAATGATGGGCACACGTACAGGTGATATTGATCCAAGTGTGATGTTTTTTGCCTGCCAAGAAGAGGGAAAAGATGTTAAAGAAATGTATCAAATTTTTAATAAAAAAAGTGGTTTATTAGGAATTTCAGGAGTATCAAATGATACTCGTGATATTGAAGATGCTGCTCTGAAGGGTAATAAACGTGCGATTTTAGCTCAGAAAATGTTTGCCCGTAGAGTTGCTGATTTTATTGGTCAATACTTTGTTAGACTAGGCGGGGCAGATATGATTGTTTTCTCCGCGGGAATTGGTGAGAATGCTCCAATTTACCGTAAGTTAATAGTCGATCAAATTAAAGAAGCATTAGGTGTTGAAATTGATGAAGAACTTAATAGTAAAGTGCGCGGTAAATTAGCAGTTTTATCTACACCAAAAAGTAAAATTAGAGTTTCAGTTATTCCAACTGATGAAGAATTAATGATTCTTCGTGATACTGTTAGACTCTTAAATCTAAAATAGATTAGGTTAAATTCATGCGAATAAGTAAACATATAAAAGCTAATATTAAGCGTTACAAAAAGGATTTTGATGCTATTTTAAAGGCTATTAAGGCCTTTGATAAAATAGCGATTTTATCGCATAAATCACCAGATTTTGATGCTTTAGGTTCGCAGTTTGGTCTCTATTACTGGATAAAAGATAATTTTCCAAATAAAAATGTTAAAGTTCTTGGCGAAGATAGTGTTATTTATACACCTAAACTCTATCCTCATTTAGACAGTGTCAAAAATTCTTGGTTTAATGGTGCTCTTGCTATTGTAGTTGACTGCGCTAATCTTGATCGTGTTAGTGAAAGTCGTGTAAGTTTAGCTTCAAAAATTATCAAAATTGATCATCATCCAAATGTGGAACCCTATGGCGCGATTAATTTTGTAGACGATAGTGCAAGTAGCGTTGGAGAAATGATTGCTACATTTATTCTTGCTCAACCAAAAAAGATTATTAGTAAAGAGTGCGGAAAAAACTTATTTAGTGCGATTGTCGGCGATACAGGTCGCTTTAAATATGCTGCTACTACTCCAAGTACTTTTGCAGTCGCGGAACTTCTTCTTGATACAGGATTTGATATGACAAAAGATGTTTATGTCAAAATGTATAGTTATGAAAAAGAAGATTTACGAGTACTTGCCTACATTTTATCTAACTTTAAAGTTACTGAACACGGTTTTGCCTATTACATTATTGATGATAACGCACAAACAAAATTAAATATTCCTGCTGAACGCGGTAAAGAAAATGTTAATATTTTTTCTGGTATTGATGGCATTCATATTTGGGCGGCAATTACCGAAGATATAAATGAGAAAAGGTGGCGCGTTTCTATGCGAAGCGCTGAAAAACCAATTAACCATATCGCGGCTAAATGGAATGGCGGTGGTCATGCTCAAGCTAGCGGCGCCTCCCTTTTTGACAAAAAAGATATTGAAACATTCATTAATGAAATCGATGAATATTTAGCAAAAGAATATAAAGAATGAAAAATAAAATGCTTGAATCAACTAGACCTAAAGTAATAAAACTTTGGGTCTTTTTACTATACGATTAAGGTCTCGTATGGTAAAATATTAATTGATATTAATATGAGTAAAACATTTGTACCACTTCATGTTTACACGAGTTATTCGCTTTTAAAATCAGGTTTAACACTTGAGGATTATTTAAAGGTTTTAAAAGCAAATAAGCTGCAATTTGCAGGTATTTCTGACATTAACCACTTTTACGGTATGCCTTCTTTTAGTAAAGAATGTAAGAAAAATAAAATTAAACCTGTGTTTGGACTAGATGTTGTTTATGATGGATTCTTACTATCCTTATATATTAAAGATGAAATTGGCTATCAAAATTTAATAAAAATATCTAACCTTTTGACAAAAGAAATTCTTGATGATATGAGCTTAAAGGAGCATCAAGATGGATTAATTTTAGTTATGTCAACTATTCAGGATAAACTAGTTTTCATAGAAGAAAACAAAAAAAGAGTAATTGAGATTATTAAGCGCTTTGCTCTTATATTTGATGATTTTTATTTAGGTTTAGATAGACATGTAAACTCTGCAGAAACAACCTTAATTCGACAATTCGCTAATGAATTCAATTATAAACTTGTCGCCTTTCCTCACATTAAATATATAAAACCTAAGGACGCTCTAAATTTAGAATTAGCAAACTCAATAGCTAATCAAACTCACTTAGAAACTGATCAAACCTTTATTGGAAAAGACTTCTTTCCAACTAACGATGACTTAAATTTCTATTACACTGAAAAAGAAATTAATTTAACTTTTGAATTAAGTAGTAAATGCGAGTTTATTCTTGAGAAAAAAAGAGGAACATTACTTGAATTCCCTCATCCCAACAATGAGACTAGTTCTTCTTATTTAAAGAATCTATGTTTAGAAGGATTAAAAAAACTTAACTTAGAAAAAGACGAAAAATATTTAGCTCGTTTAAATCATGAACTTCAAACGATAAATAAAATGGGCTTTGATAATTATTTTCTAATTGTTGCTGACTATGTTTCTTTTGCTCGGACAAACAATATTTTAGTTGGTCCTGGTCGAGGCAGTGCTCCTGGTAGTCTTGTTAGTTATTCTCTTGGAATTACTAAAGTTGACCCAATTAAATATAATTTGTTATTTGAACGATTTTTAAATGAAAGTCGTGAAACAATGCCTGATATTGATATTGACTTTGCTGATTGGCGTCGTGATGATGTTGTCTCTTATATACGAAGAAAATATGGGGACGAGAGAGTTGCTAATATTATTACTTTTCAATCTAACGCGGCACGACAATCAATTAGAGATATAGGTCGCATTTATAACATCGAAATTGAGATGATAAATTATATCGTTAATCACCTAGGTCGAACCGATTATAACCTTCGTGATAATTATAGATATGTAAAAGCATTTAGAGATTTAGTAAATAGCGATAAATATTATTTAGATATCATTACCAAAGCATCAAAAATTGAAGGGCTACCACGTCAAACTGGCATTCATGCTGCAGGCGTTATCTTAAATAATACTCCTTTAATTGATGTACTTCCTCTTGATGAGGTAAATGGTCACAATATTACGCAATATGAAATGGGCTACTTAGAAGAACAAGGCTTCCTAAAAATGGATCTTCTTGGCCTAACTAACTTAACAACTATTGAATATTGTCTTTCATTAGTTAATAAAAACTATAATCTTAGTTTAACTTACAATGATATTCCTTATGATGATCCTAGTGCTTTTAAAATAATTGCTGATGGTCATACCATCGGTATTTTCCAATTAGAAAGTGCTGGTATGAATAATGCGATTAATCTAATTAAACCAAGTGAATTTGAAGATATTGTAGCTCTTCTTGCACTTCATCGTCCTGGTCCAATGGAGTTTATACCAAATTATGCTAAACGAAAAAACAAGCAAGAGCGATTTAGATATCTTCATAAGGATTTAATCCCAATTCTTGAAAGCACATACGGGATTATTGTTTATCAAGAACAAATTATGCAAATTGCCCAAGTTATGGCAGGTATGAACCTAAAAGAAGCCGATTTATTTAGACGAGCAATTAGTAAAAAAGATGAAAAAGCTCTTTCAAAACTTCAAGATCAATTTGTAAGTGGCGCACTTAAAAAAGGTTATTCAAGTAAAGATTCAAATAGTGTTTTCAATCAAATATATAAATTTGCTGATTACGGATTTAACCGTTCGCACTCACTTAGTTATGCAGTAATTGCCTGCCAAATGGCATACCTAAAAGCTACATATCCTCACGAATTTTATGCATCATTACTAAGAGGAATGTCTTCCTCAACAGATAAATTTTATGACTATGTTCGTGAAATGAAAAAAGTTGGTATCACATTAGAACTACCGAGTGTTAATCATTCTGAACTTCTCTTTAAAAAAGAAGATGATAAACTAAGAATTCCTTTACAAAATATTAAAGATGTTAGTCTTAATTTTGCTCAAAGCATTATAGAAGAGCGAACTGAAAACGGACTTTTTGAAAGTTTTAGAACGTTCGTTAATAGAATGAGTAAACGTCTCCCCTTTAAAAGAGAAGATTATGTCCCTCTAATTGAAGCTGGGGCATGCGACTGTTTTGGACTTTCTAGAAACACTCTTAATGAGCATATGAAACATATGGATATTTATCTTGATGTTGGTTTTTTAAGTAGTGAATTATTAAAAGATAGGATTGAAATTGAAGAAATTGAGGATAACATTATTGAAAATATCGAAAACGAGTATAAACGCCTAGGAGTAACAATCAGCGGTAGTTTATTAATTAATATCGATAATGAAATGAAAAAGCGTGGCTCAACTTCATTAAATGATATTAAACTTGGAAAAGTAGATACCTATGGAATAATTAAAAGCATTAGAAAAATCAAAACAAGGAAAAATGAAGATATGGCATTTATGACTATATCAAATTATGAAAACGAAATTGATTGCGTTTTATTTCCTGAAACATATGCAAATTACGCACATTTATTGCAAAACAACACTCTTATTCAAGTAAAAGGTAAGATGGATTTACGTAATAACAAAGAACAAATTATAATCGATGAAGTAATTAGATTGGATGATTTAGATGAAAAAGTTAACGATAATTGATGGTAATTCGCTCCTTTTTAGAGCCTATTACGCTACCTCAAAAAACAAATTAATGACAACAAAAGATGGATTACCTACAAACGCTATTTTTGCGTTTGCTAATATGATAAATAGAATATTACAAAGTAGTAAACAGGGTCAACACCTTCTTGTAGTTTTTGATACTGGTAAGAAAACATTTCGTCATGAAAAATATGAGGATTATAAAGCTCAAAGAAAACCAGTACCTGAAGATTTAATTGTCCAACTTCCCATCGCTCGTGAATTACTCGAATCATTAAATATTTACACATATGAATTAGATGGCTATGAAGCCGATGACATAGCAGGCACAGTTGCAAAAAAGGCTGGTTTAGAAGGCTATATGGTAAATATTTATACTTCTGATCGTGATTATCTTCAATTAGTTGATAAACATATTAATGTACAACTCATTCGTCGAGGTTTAAGTGATATTGATGAAATTTCAGTTGATAATATTGTTGAAAAATTTGATCTCACCGCTGAAATGATTCCTGATTTTAAAGGTATTTCTGGCGATCCGAGTGACAATATTCCAGGCATTCCTGGCATTGGTGAAAAGGGTGCTAAAAATTTATTAAATGAGTTTGGCACAATAGAAAACATCATTGCAAACACCGATAAATTAAAGGGCAAAGTTAAAGAAAGTATCGAGGAATTTGGTGATTTAGGCCTAAAATGTAGAGATTTAGCTACAATTCACTTAGAAGTTCCGCTAGATTTTGAATTAGAAGATACATTATACAAAGGATACCATTTTTCAAAAATTAGTTCTTTTGCAAACCGATATGAGCTTCGCCAATTTATGGCACGACTTACTCCAAAATTTGAATTACCAGAAGAAAAAGAACAAATTATTGCTTATGAGGAAATTAAATCAATTAAGGGATTATCTTTACCTAATAAAATCGGGTTTGCTTTGGCATTTAATGGTGAAATGGCAAATGATAAAACTCCACTTGGAATCGTACTTGCAACGGGTAAAAATAATTATTTTCTAACCTTTAACGATTTAAAAAATGACCGCGAACTTCTTTTACTTCTTGAAGATCCCAAAGTAGAGAAATATACATACGACTATAAAACACAAAAAGTTTGTCTTGCTAGATATGATATAAAATTGGAAGGTCTTGTTTTTGATATATTACTAGCAAGTTATTTACTAGATTCAAATAATCCTGATAACATTAGGGCGGCTTTTAGTTATTTTCATGTTTCACTCAATGTCCCAGAGAAAAAACAGCTTAGTTTATTCGATGATGAAGCACTAAATTTCACATTTGAAGCTGAAATTGCACACTATTCGTTGGTTAAAGCACCTGAAATTATGAAGTCACTAAAAGATAAAGATGCAGTTAAAATTTATGAAGAAATCGAAATTCCTCTTACTAGTGTTCTTGCAAAAATGGAAATTGATGGCTTCCCAATAGATAAGGAAAAACTTCTTTCGATTGGTGAAGACTTTAGAAATAACCTTAATCAATTAACTGAAAGCATTCATAAACTTGCAGGAAAAGAATTTAACATTAATTCACCTGCTCAAGTTGCAGGAGTTCTTTTTGATGATTTAGGACTACCAAGCAATAGAAAACGTTCTACTGCAGTAGATGTTCTTCTTAATCTTATTGATTATCATCCAATCGTAAGACTAATCTTAAGTTATCGAAAATATGCAAAACTTATTTCAACTTATGTTGATGGTCTTGTTGAATATATTCATGAAGATGGTAAATTTCATTCTATCTATCATCAAGCTCTAACGACAACAGGACGTCTTTCGACTTCTAACCCAAACCTACAAAACATTAGTGTTCGTGATGAAGAAGGTCGCCAAATAAGAAAAGCGTTTTATTATCCTGAAGAAGATGTTGAAATACTTTCACTTGACTACTCACAAATTGAACTACGAATTCTTGCTAGTTTAAGTAAATGTACAAAACTCGTAAACGCCTTTAATCAAGGTCTTGATATCCATAATCTTACCGCTTCTACTCTTTTTAAAAACGATAATGATCCACATAATGCCAGAAGAAAAGCTAAAGCGGTCAATTTTGGTATTGTTTATGGCATTAGCGACGTTGGTTTAAGCGAACAATTAGAAATTCCAGTAATTGAAGCAAAAGATATTATTCGTCGTTTCTATAAAACATATCCTGAAATTGCTACTTATCGTCAAAGTATTATTAAAGATATCGAAACAAATAGTTATGTAACAACACTAACTGGTCGAAGACGATATTTATTAGAAATTAATGAACAAACAAACTACCATCGCCGTGAATTTGCTAAAAGAGCTGCTACCAATGCTCCAATTCAAGGTACTGCAGCAGATTTAATCAAAATTGCGATGATTAAAATTGATAAATATTTAGAAGAAAACAATTTAGAAACAAAATTAGTTCTTCAAATTCATGACGAACTAATTTTCCGTGTCCCAACAAATGAAAAAAGCAAAGTATTAGAACCACTAAAAGCCATCATGGAACAAGCTATGGAATTTGATGTTAAATTACGTGTCGACGGCAGTTTTGGTAAGACATGGTATGATGCATCATAGGAGGAATTATGCCTGAGTTACCAGAAGTTGAAACAATTAGAAAAGTATTACAACAGAAAATAAAAGATAGAACGATTGTAAGCGTAAAAGTTTTAGATAAGCGGATTGTAAAATTATCACCTTCTATTTTCATTAATTCATTAGAAGGACAAACTTTTAATGCCGTTAGCCGTATTGGAAAATATATTTTATTCACATTTAAAAATGATTTAGTTTTAGTTTCGCATTTAAGAATGGAAGGTAAATACTTCTATTTAAGTAAAGAAGATCGTAATCCACCCCATTCCTGCGTTGTTTTCTATCTTGATAAGGGATACCGCCTATGTTATGCCGATGTTCGTAAATTTGGAACAATGGAGTTAACTAGTGTTACTGATCTAACTAATCTAGCTTCAATAGCTAAATTAGGACCAGAGCCCTTTGATGCTACACCAGAATACTTATATCAAAAAACAAGTGCAACAAAAAGAGCAATTAAAGATGTTCTTCTTGATCAAAGCGTTCTTGCAGGTCTAGGTAACATTTATGTTGATGAAGTTCTCTTTTTATCAAAAATTCACCCTCTAACACAAGCGAATTTATTAACGAGAAATGACACTGTTACACTTTTAAAACACTCCGTTGATGTACTAAATAAGGCCATTGTAGCAGGTGGAACAACAATTAGGACATATCAGACTTTAGATGGAAAAACTGGCGAATTCCAAGTGGAACTTCTTGCATATGGACGAGAAAACGAAGAATGTTATGCCTGTCAAAGCAAAATGAAAAAGATCTTTGTTGCAGGACGAGGAACTACTTATTGTCCAAACTGTCAAAGAATTAAAGATAAGCCTCTAATGATTGCAATTACTGGTATGGTCGGTGCAGGTAAATCAAGCGTTCTTGCTCATCTAGAGAAAAACGGCGAACAAGTATATGATGCAGATAAAATAGTTGCAAATCTATATAATGATAAAAATATTGCCTCTTTAATTTCTAAAACACTTAATGTAGATCTTCATAATGAAAACGAAGTTATTGACCGCGATAAATTAATTAAATACTTACAAGATGATATTAGTAACTTAACAAAATTAACTGATATCGTTCATCCTTTAGTTAAAAAGGAATTAGAAAGGATTTTTGCTTCTTCAAATGATAAAAGGATTTTTGTTGAAATTGCACTTCCTTACTCATATCGAATTAACGAACTTTTTAACTTCTTTATTGGTATTGAAACGAGTAAAGAAAAACAAAGTGAGTACTTAAAAATACGTGGTGATGATTTTGTGATCGTTAGACCCGATGAAGAATATTTTAAAAATCGTTTTAAATTAGATTACATTATTTTTAACGACCGCACACTTGATGATCTATATAATTCCATTGATAATATTCTTCATCATTTTTAATCATTTAAATTATCAATCATCAAAAAAGCCGTGAAAGTACGGCTTTTTTTGTGTTAATTTTGCAAAATCGCTATCTTTTAGTTAAAAAGCAATTCCACCTAATTCAATTTCACCTATAATATTTTCTTGTATACGATTAATTACTTGCGTTCCGCGAACAACTGTTTTTGGACCTTGATAAAGGATTTTAATATTACTTAAAGATAATTCACTAATAAAAATAGTTGGTAATTTTAATTGATTTCGATAAGTTAGAATAGGTAGTAAAACATTTTCAATTACTAAACTATTTACCGTTTCATTACCAAAATGTGTTAAAACAAGATAATCAAGTTTTGATAACTCTTCAACTTTTTTATCAACCTCAATTTTATTTTTAAAATAGTCACCCATATTTTCGTTAATAAAATTAGGAAAATTAACAACTCCGACTCGTAGACTATTGTCTTTTGAAACAAGTTCATTTAATAAAGTTACGGCAAGATAAGTTTTACCTCTTCTTGGTTGGCCATACACATATATCCAATCTTTTGAACCTGTTTGCATGTTAAGTAGTGCTTCTAAATATTGGAAACGTTGTTTCGTTTTTTTAACATTAGCGAAGCGATCATCTAACCATTCTTTAGGAAAATCGCTATAGACGAATTGGGTAGAAAGTTGAAGTTTTCTTTCATAAAAAGGACAAGTTCCCATTTGACGAACAACACGATTATTTTCTAAAACCAAATTTGTTGGTGAATAAGGATTAATAAGTAAACAATTATCTGGATCTTTACATTTGCTACATTTTTCCAGCGAATCAGAAAAATCAATAAGAAAACTTAATTTATTTTCCATTAAAATTGGCTCAATGTTTCGTAATTTTAATTCGGCTTGAATTTTAGGATCACTTAAAAGTTGCTCTTTTAGAGCATCAGCATCATTTTGATTACTTACATCAACTTTTTCTTCTAGCGATAAATCTTTTACATTCTTCATTTATTTAACTTTTCCATTCTTTTAATTAATGCATCCATATCTTCATCACTTACTTCATCTAATTCTTCTTTGGCTTTCTTAGTCTTTTTGCTAATTTTTGTACTCTTTTTAGCTTCTTTTTTACTTTCTTCTAAGTAATCTAGAACATCAGCCGCTGATTCAAGTTCAAGACGTTTAATACTACCGGCAATTTTTTCAACATAATTTGATGCTAATTGTTGATTGTTATTAACTAAAACCCAAAAGACAAGGGCGTTAATAGCTCCATTTGTTAAGCCAGTTTTAATAGCAAGATTTTCAAGTAAAATTGCATCTGAACGAGGAATTTCATGATTATTCATTTGAGCGCTTAAAAAGCGTGGGGGACTAAGTGTTTCCATTAGATTAATTAGTTGTGTATTAAGTGAATCGCCTTTAAGTTGACTACTTTTACTTTGTCTATGTTTTTTTGAAACATTTGGATACTCAACAAGTGTTTTTAAATTAGAACTTAATTTAGACAAATCAACTTTTTCCCCTTTTCTTTTCGAGGGTTCAAAAGCAATACTAACTTGGCTTGCAAGTAACTCTTCATCAAAATGATAAAAAGTTGCAAGTCTTTCAATATGGGAAATCTCTTTTTCATCTAAAGCAGATTCACTAATTAAGTATTTATCTTTTAAAATCGTAAGAAAACGATCAGTATTAAAAGATATTGCAATGTCTTTAGTCTTTCTTCCTGAAGAAAAATGTTTGATGTTTAAATCTCCTAATTCAAGTGTAGGATTAAAAACTTCTGTAAATGTTGAAGTTATATCTTCTCCTTCACTAAATGAGGCATCAGACATAAAAGCACGTGATAATTCCGTATAAGTTTCACTTCCGACATATTGGACAAGTAGTTTTGAAAAGATAACATCTTCAAAAAATACCTTAGGTTCAAAAGGAGCATATAATTCATAAAAATAGTAATTATATCTTTTTTCTTTTATTTGCCTCGTTTTAATTAAGCCTACGGCTTCAAGACGCGAAAAAGCAATCGCTAAATCAAGAAGAGAAGCATCTAATTGCTTAGTTAAAAATTCAACTTTTCGAGGTTTTGCCTGATTTAAAGGCGATGTTTCCTTTAGTGTTAAAAAAAGCGCCACCGAAAGATGACCAAGAAAAGGTTGATATAAAAGGGTGAGCGTTTTTATATCAATATCATTAATTAAACTCACCACTCTAGCTTCATAAATATCATTACCATTTAATTTTTGCATCTTTGACCTCTAATGTGGTTATATTATATCACAATGAAGGCATCCTCTTTCCCCCAAAAAGCAAAATTATTCAAAGTGTTAGTTATATGCTTCAATTTTATATGTAAAATTGGTAAAATTATAGTGATTTATAATTGAGATAGGAGAAAATTATGGTTAGAAGAGTTGCTGTATTAACTTCCGGCGGTGATGCTCCTGGCATGAATGCCACGATTAGAGCCATTATTAGAGCCGGTATTGCTAATAATTTACAAATGTATGTCATTTTTGAAGGATATAAAGGTTTGGTTGAGGATAATATAATTCCTGTTGATCGAACCTTTGTTAGTGAAATATTAATGCGCGGCGGAACGATTATTCGTAGTGCAAGATTAAAAGAATTTAAAGATGAAGCTGTCCAAGATATCGCAGTCGCTAATTTAAAAAGTCATGGCATTGATGCTCTTGTAGTAATTGGTGGGGACGGAACTTATCGCGGTGCGATTGCCCTAGCTAAAAAGGGTATTAACGTAATTGGCGTTCCTGCAACAATTGATAATGATGTAGTAGGTACAGATTACACAATTGGTTTTGATACTGCCCTAAATACAATTACTGATGCAGTTGACAAACTTAGAGATACTTCAAGTAGTCATCAACGCTGCACAATTATTGAAGTAATGGGAAACTCTTGCGGAGACTTAGCCCTATTTAGCGGAACAGCCTGCGGAGTTGACTTAATTTTATCAATTGAATATCGTCCAACGAACGAAGAAATCATTGCAAAACTTCGCCATATCCATTCAAATCGTGCTCGTCACGCTTTAGTTATCGTGAGTGAGAAACTTATTCCTAATCTTCAAGAACTTGCTGATTTAATTGAGGACAACACTGGTTTTGATACTCGAATCGAAGTATTAGGCCGTATTCAACGCGGTGGATCTCCTTCTGCTAGTGATAGAGTTCTAGCTGCTAGACTTGGCGTTCATGCGATTAACTTATTAGTTGATGGCCAAAGAAATCGCTGTGTTGGTATAGTTAACGATAAAATTACAAATACTGATATAAATGAAGCATTTGAACAAAAAAGAAAGACAAACGAAGGCTTAATTAAAGTCATTTCGACCCTTAAATAAAATGATGAACTTAAGTAAAAAAACAAAAATAATTGCTACGATTGGTCCTAGTAGCGATAATTATGAAACTCTTCTTGAAATGGCAAGAAAAGGGATGAATGTCATGCGACTTAACTTCTCGCATGGTACTTATGATGAACATCTAATTAAAATAAATCTAGCTAGAAGATTAAGAAAAGAAAACAATATTCTTGTATCAATAATGCTTGATACTAAAGGACCAGAAATTCGCTGTCACTATTTTAAAAATGGTGGCGTTACAATTGAAAAAGATAGTATCGTTCGGATTGGTATGGATGATGTTATGGGAGATGAAAAACTCTTTTCTGTTACCTATCCTGGTCTTTTTGATGATATCAAAGTAAATGACACAATTAAAATTGATGATGGTAAACTTCAATTAACCGTTATTGATAAAGATCATAAAACTAAACAAATTGTTGCAAAAGCCTTTAATACTCATTACATTTCAAATCGTAAAGGAATTAACATTCCAAGTGCACGCTTAAAACTACCTGCTTTAAGTGAAATTGATGAAAAAGATATTTTATTTAGCTGTCAAAATGGTATTGATATGATAGCAGCTAGCTTTATTCGTAATAAAGAAAACGTTCTTCAAATTAAAGAGTATTTAAAATCCATTGGCTACGCCAATATTCCAGTTATTGCTAAGATCGAAAACGAAGAAGGTTTTCAAAATATTAATGAGATTTTAACTGTTGTTGATGGTGTTATGGTTGCCCGTGGCGATCTAGGTGTAGAAATTCCAGCTGAATTCGTTCCTATCCTTCAACGACAAATAATAAAAGCATGTCGAAAAGTAGGTAAACCTGTTATTACTGCGACACAAATGCTTGATTCAATGCAAACTAATCCTATCCCTACTCGTGCGGAAGTAAGTGATGTTGCTACGGCAATTGAAGAAAGTAGTGATGCTGTAATGCTTTCTGGTGAGACTGCCAGCGGTCAATATCCAGTTGAATCTGTTGCAATGCAAGCTAAAATTGCTGCAACAATTGAACAATACCTTGACTATAGTAAACTAGCCCAAGAAGCATTTCTTTCTAGTGAAAAGAAACGAAGTGATGCGATTGCAAATAGTGTTGCTAATACTGCAAATCTAATTGATGCAAAACTTATTTTCTGTTTTAGTGAAAATGGTAGCAGCGCGAAAAAAATTGCTAAAACACGCCCAAAATGTCCAATTATTATGGTTACTAATAAAAGTGAAACAGCTTTTACAAATGGTTTAACTTATGCTATCTATCCAGTTTTAATTCGAGTTCTTCCACAGTTTATTGAAGATATGGAAGCCTTTAGTATTATTATGTCTCGAGAATTTGGACTTAAAAAAGGTGATCCAATTATTATTACTGGCGGGATTCCAACTGGTTCAGGCGGTACAAACTTTATGCGGATTGTTTTAATGAATGAGGTTAAAGATGTCTAAAAAATATGTTATTGCTCTTGATATTGGCGGAACTAATTATCGCTGCGCTTTAATTAATAGAGAATATGAAATTGTTAAAGTTCTTATTAAACCAACTAAAAAAGGCTCAGTTGAACTTTTCTTAAAACAAGCAAGCGATATTATTAAAGAAATTGAATTTAATAGGGATGAAGTGTTAGGTATTGTAGCAGGTGTTCCTGGCAAGGTAAGACATGATGGACACATTGATAACTTACCTAATATTGGTATTTTTGATATTCCTCTTAAAAGTTATTTAGAAAAAGAATTTAATTTACCTACAATTATAAAAAATGATGCTGAAATTGCTGCAGTAGCAGAAGGTCATGTTGGAGTAGGTAAGGGTGCAGATAATTGTTATTTTATAACAATATCTACAGGACTTGGTGGCTGTTTCTTTGAAAAGGGCAAGATTAAAAATGTCTCTGAAGAAATTGGTCATACACTTGTTGAATATAAAGGTAATTCTTATGAAATCGAAAAGATTGCAAGTGGAAACGGTATTGTTACCTTAGCAGCATTAAATAACTTAGAAGTTAAAAGTAGCAAAATCTTTTTTGATCTAGTAAGAAATAAAGATAAAAAAGCACTTGTAGTCTATAAAGAATGGCTTAAGTTAATTAATGATTTCTTAAGCTATATCGAATATATTTATGAACCGCAAGTGATTGCAATTACTGGTGGCGTTATGAAATCTAAAGACCTCTTCTTTGCAGACTTAGTTAGTGCTCATCCTAAGCTAACAATTAAAGAAGCTAAATTTAAATTTGATGCTGGACTAATTGGTGCAGCTGCTCTTGGATTCTTATCGTTTTAAACTAACAAACAACAAAAAAGGCGAACCATACTGGTTCGCCTTTTTAAGTTAAATTGTTTTACTTAATTAACCTATATCTTTTACGTAATAATATATAGCCAGCTAAGGTAAGTATTCCTGCTAAAGCAATAATAATAAGAGTTGTAATTTGAGCATTACTATCAAAGTTTAATGTTATAGGTGCTGGATTAGCAGCATCATAATAGGCTTGAAGAGCTAAATATTTATCATATGCGTTTACTTCTAATGGTCTAAATCCACTTGAATAATCCATTTGATGCATATAATCATTAATATTTACATCACTTAAAAGACCTTCCATATTCCAATTATTATTAATATCTAATTCAACAAAGTTAGTATTAACTAAATTGTAAGCCCCATAGCCATTATGGATGCTACTTAAGCAAGTGATGTAGCCTTCTAAAACTTTAGCAAAGAAAGTATTGAATACTTTACCAGTTACAGTCGTTTTTGAATAAGCCCATGTGCCTGCTGTAAAAGTAACATACCAAAGTTTACTATTATCACCCGCGGTAAATGTTTGAGCTGGGATTTCAACGTGTAATTTGTTACTACTATCGATAATACCAATACCAACTTGGGCGTTATTAACAATGCTTATATCAATATCAAAATAGGGGAAGAATACATGATCAGGGAGATAATGATACGATTTATAGTAACCTGATGGGCTATAGTAGTTATCTCCAACTTTTAGAGTATGAGTGTAGCCAATTGTATCATAATGTCCATTTCGATCAAGCCAAATTCGAAGTTTACTACTAGTAATGCCTTCAGTTAAGGCAATTGGAGATACGGTTGGAAGTGGAGTATAGTTTTGCCAAGCTGATGTCGCCATATCATAAAGAGGCTTAACACCATCAAAAACTAAGTCAGCTGTTTGATTTTCCACATTACCCCAACTATTAGCAGCCGACTTCATCGAACAAAAGATAATATAGTTAGGAACTTTATTGTTTAAACAAAGTGGAGTACTTACTTGATAAACATCTGTATCAATCTTAGTACAATTTGCCCAATTATCTGATTGAGTACCTGAATCAACATTATTAAAAACAAAAACCGCTACACGGTTTGTCGTACCCATAAATGCTGCGGTAGATCTAAAGTATAGAGTAGTATTTTGTGGAATAAAGCGCCCACTCCAATATGCTTGAGTAAAACCATCGCCCCAATTGTCTTCGGGTGCAAGATAAATATTACTATTGGTGTCAAAGGTTAAATTTCCAGTTTGGTTCCATTTACTATCCCAACTAATAGGTTGAGGATGAGAAGGGTTATGACGTACAAAAATTAAACCGCTGTAGGATCCAGTGCTTGGTGATAAACAAGAATATAAATTAGTGCCAGCACTTGGTTCAGCTAATAATTCAACAAATTGATCATTGCTTGTCCCATCAAAAAACCAAATTGAAAACCTTGCACTATCTTGTCTCCAATTTGCATTTGGACGAAAATAAATTTTTGAAGATGGTTGAACTGATACAGCCTCAGTTTTTATTTCCGGAGCCTTGTTTAAATTAGCAACTAAGCCAAAAGACATAAATAGTGTTGCTAATAATAATTGAAGTTTTCTTTTAACTTTCATAAGCATACCTCTAAACTATCCAACATGAATATATTATATATTAAAATATATATTTTTGTAAAGACTGTCAAAATACAAAAAAACTTTTTTAAACTTCGTTTATAAAAAAAGAGAGCGAATCCTCGCTCTCTTTGTGATTAATTTGTATTTTTAATCTAGTTTTTGTATTTTTTTAATCTTAAATAACTAATAAAGCCAACACCAATGAGTGAAAAGATAAACATTAAAATTAAAGGAGTATTATTACTAGAGTTAATTAAAGAAAATGAAGCTCCTCCGCCACCACTATTGGCGAGATAGTTTGCAGCTAACATTTGATATTTAACATAAGCATCAACTTCTACTGTTCTTTCATCAGTTTCATAAGCTTCTACTGAAGCATAATCATTAAGCATTTGACCACCTAAATTTCCGCTCATATTCCAAATAGTTGTTCCACCTGCATCAACTTTTGGAATGAATGTATTAGCCATTGAATTAAATGCTCCGTAGCCATTATCAACGCTAGGTGAACAGCTTAGATAGCCTTCTAAGACTTTCCTAACGAAAGTGTTATAAACTTTTTCACTTACAACTGTTTTCTCATATGACCAAGTTTCACCACTTAGATTTATTTTCCAAAGTTTACTATTATCACCTTCAACGAATGTTTGAGCAGGAATTGAAACTAAAACTTCGTTATATTCATTTACGATGGTGATTCCAACTTCTTTATTTTTAATCCAACTAATTGGAACATCATAATAAAGATAATCTACTGGATCTTCGCTATTTAGTTCAATGGCTTTTTCTTTTCCAGTGTTATAATGATGATTAGTATTAAAAAATAATAAATATGTATAACTATTTGTAGTATAGTGACCATTACGATCTAACCATATACGAATTTTATTTGCATTAATTCCTTCTGGTAAATTTTGATAGTTAACAAAAGTTGGTAGTTCTTTCCAAGTTTGTGATGGACCATCATACATTGGTTTAGTTAGAGTTAAATCTGGATATAAATCAGCAGTTTGGGCAAGAACATTTTCAAAACTATTTCCTGATGTACCTGCTCTCATTGAAGCAAAAATTACATAGTTAGGTAAAACACCACCCTCTAGAGTTGGTGTTACTACCTTATATGTAGATGTATAAGGATAAGTGGGATTAACCCAGACATTTTTTCCATCGGTATTAAAAAAGTACGCAGCAAAGCTAGTAGAATATCCACCTCCGTTATAAAAATCTGCTGCTGGGCGGAAATATAATTCTGTTGAAGCAGGAATTTCATCTACAGCATATGGAGCAGGATTATATGGATACCAGTTATCACCAGGATTCATCCATTGAGTAGCATTAGGTAAAACATAAAGATTATTTGTTCCATCAAATGTTAAGTTAGCTGTTCGATTCCAGGTATTTGCTTCATCTATGGGCAGATCTGGGTCATTTCTTCCAAACCATAGATTATCAAATGATCCTTTTGTTGAAGCTGGTACTTCATAATAGAAAAGTGTAGTACTTGTACCTAGCGACATTTCTGAAAAATGTACTTCGCCTTGATCATTCCATAATTTGATACACATCTTAGCACCAGCTTGTAACCAACCAGATGGGGCAGGTGTTGGTTTAAAGTAAAGAACCGTACCAGTTGTAATTGGTGCGGCGTTGACTGTTACTTCTTTTTGTTTGTTGCACCACTAAACCCAAGAGCTAGTGCAAACGTAGAAATAGCTAAAAATATAGCTTTTTTAAATTTTGTTTTCCTATAACCTCCAATTATAAATACATTTATAATCCCTTTTATTAATCTCTTTGTCAATTTAATAATGTTTCAAAAAATAAAAAAGGGAGCGAAGTGCCGCTCCCGTTGTGTTTAAGCTTTATTTTTGTTTTGTTCGCGTTTTTTACGTAAAGCAAGAAAACTAACAAAACCAATTCCGATAAGCGAAATAGCAAACATGCTAATTAAGAGGGTGTTTGTTGTTGAGCCCATTAAAGCAAATGGTGCAGGTCCGCCACCACCCATCGCAATGTAGTTTGCTTCTAACATTTGATGTTTACTATAAGCATCAACAGTGGCATTCTTAGTTCCAGATGCATAGTCTGCAACATATTCAAAGTCATTGATGGTAACATCACTAAGGTTACCTTCAACGTTCCAAGTTCCACCTTCTAATCTTTCAAAGAAGTTTTCATTAACTAAATCGAAGACTCCGTAGCCATTATCAACATTTGCTGAACAGCTTAAATAGCCTTCAAGAACTTTACCAACAAACGAGGCAAAGACTCTTCCAACTACTTTGTCTTTTTGAATTGACCAAGTTGCTGTATCTCCATCATATTGGATTCTCCAAAGTTTGCTATTGTCTTTTTCAACGAATGTTGAAGCAGGTACTTCGACTTGGACTTCATTTGCAGCATTTACAATTGTAAATCCAACTTCTTTACCTTTTACAGTAGCAATTTCAATATCCCAATATGGGAAATAAATACCGTCAAGACCAAAATCTAGTGCTTTTTCAAAATTAGTTGGACTATAACGGTCGGTACCAACTTTTAATAAGTATTGATGTGCTTCACTTGGATAGTGGTTGTTTCGATCAAGCCAAATGCGGAATCTAGTTGAACTAATACCTGCTGTAGTAGCAATTGGGGTTACAACAGTTGGTACTCCTTGCCATGTACCACTAGCATGATCAAAGACAGGTTTTGTTAAATCAGGAATCAAATCATTAGTTTGATCTTGTTTATTATCCCAGCTATTACCAGATGTTCCGGGTTTCATTGAAACGAAAATGACTTTATTAGGTAGTACACCGTCTGTTAATGTTGGTGATACGACTTTGTAAAGTCCTCCAGCTTCTGCTGTTCCATCAACCCATGCGTTTTTTCCATCCGAATTAAAGAAGTAGCCTGAAACACGATCAGCGCCATCCATAAATGTACCAGATGGACGGATGTATAGATCGGTAGATGCTGGTATTTCTGCTAAACTATAGGTGGTAGCATTATATGGATGCCAGTTACCAGTATCTCCTGCACCATTCCATGAATCTTCTGGTAGAATAAACACATCATTAGTACCATCAAAACTAAGGTCACTAGTTTGATTCCATGTAACACCATCACCCCAACCTGTAGAATTACCAGGGTTTTGTCTGGTAAAAATTAAATTTGTGTAATATCCCTTATTAGATGTAGGGGTTGTAACAGCGTATAATTTTGTGCTTGTACCGATTGACATATCAACAAATTTATTATCAGCAGCATCACCATTATAGAACCATACCGCAAAGTAGGCATTATCAGCGACCCAATTTTCATTTGGCATTAAATAAAGTACTTGACCAGTATTTATGTTTGCTGCCTTAGCCGTAATGTCGGCTTGTTTTTTTGCACCACCCACCCCAAGAGCAAGCGCAAATGTGCTAAAAGCTAAAAGAATAGCTTTTTTAAAATTGTTTTTTTTCATAAGTCCTCCAAAGTCTTATTTTACCTTATTATTACCTTTTATAAATAAATTGTCAATTTATAATGATTTTCAA
>LSQX01045082.1_pt2 | contig 25704 bp, 23 predicted proteins | sample 654561 | NCBI WGS metagenome assembly LSQX01 (sample SAMN04489861, study PRJNA283612) | anaerobic digester metagenome | isolation source: 4 biogas reactors fed with cattle manure at either 37C or 55C with and... | place: Denmark: Kongens Lyngby | collected 2014 | reverse complement strand
AGATGTGTATAAGAGACAGGGGTAAGGGTAATGGCACTCATGGGACCATCGCTTATAACCGTGGCATGATGATTTCTTTCTTGACCGTTGAGGCAATTCGTACCGCTCAAGAGAAGTTTGGAGAAGGTCAACACATGACGCCTGAGCAGATCCGTTGGGGCTTTGAAAACTTGAATATTGACGATGCCCGCTTGGAAGAAACTGGTATGGCCGGTATGGTTCGCCCTGTTCGTACGACGTGTGAAGACCACGTTGGCGGTGACTGGGCTCGTATTGCGCAGTGGAACGGTTCGGATTGGGATGTCATCTCTGATTGGATGCAGGCAGATCAAGAGTTTGTCGCACCATTAGTTCAATCAGAAGCCGAGAAGTATGCTGCAGCCAAAGGCATTACCCCTCGTGATTGTTCTACCGTAGAGTAATTTAACATCAGTAAACAGTAGTTGGAGGTTGTTATGCAAAGCCAAGTAACACGAGAAAGCCAAGCGGCCGTTACTGCAGTACCCGAGAGAGAAATCATACTGGATGTTAACGGCATCGAGGTCATTTATAACCACGTTATATTGGTGTTAAGAGGGGTGTCTCTATCAGTACCTAAGGGGAAAATTGTCGCTTTATTAGGTGCTAATGGTGCCGGCAAAACCACTACCTTGCGTGCAATCTCCAACTTACTGAAAAGTGAGCGTGGAGAGGTGACCAAGGGCAAAATCAATTATAAGGGTGAGGAAATTCAAGATCTTACACCCGCTGATTTAGTAAAGCGTGGGGTGATCCAGGTAATGGAAGGGCGTCATTGCTTTGAGCACTTAACGATTGAGGAGAATTTACTCACTGGTGCTTACACGCGGAATATCAGCCGAGCTGATTTAGATGCGAGTTTAGATATGGTTTATCAGTATTTCCCACGTCTTAAAACACGTCGAACTAGCCAAGCCGGTTATACCTCGGGTGGTGAACAGCAAATGGCAGCTATTGGTCGCGCTTTGATGGCCAATCCTGAGATGATTTTATTGGACGAGCCGTCCATGGGATTGGCACCGCAAATCGTCACCGAGATTTTTGAAATTGTCCGTGATTTAAATACCCGTGAGGGGGTGAGCTTTTTGTTAGCTGAGCAAAATACTAATATCGCTTTACGGTATTCTGACTATGGCTATATCTTAGAAAGCGGTCGAGTGATGATGGATGGTACAGCAGAAGAGCTTTTAAGTAATGATGACGTCAAAGAGTTCTATCTAGGTATCGAGAGTGGTGATCGTAAGAGTTTCCGTGAAGGTAAGTTTTACCGTCGACGCAAACGTTGGTTAGCTTAAGGTAGAGGGGATATATGGATAGTATGGTTAATCAACGTACTGGTGAGGGTACCTCACCTTACTATAGTATGCGTGAGGTACGAGGGGGCGAGGAGCGAGAGTTTGAGCTTTTCTCTCAATTGCGTCACAGTCTTCGTGCCTTAATGTCATCAACACCACGCATGGCCGAGCAGCTTGACGGTATTGATATCGATACATTGCAGACTCGTGAGGACTTAGCGGCAATTCCAGTGGTTCGTAAGTCCACCTTAATGCAAAAGCAGCATGATTTGCGAGGTGCTGGAGGAGTCGTCGGTGAGGCTGTTTTCGGTGGCTTTGCTCCTGTTACTTGGGGGCAGGTGGCACGGGTTTATGGATCGCCTGGACCAATTTATGAGCTAGATACCAATCGTCCAGATTACTGGCGTATGGCGCAGGCCTTATATGCTGCTGGGATTCGCCCAAGTATGTTAGTGCATAATTGTTTTTCCTATCACTTTACCCCTGCGGGTAATATGCTTGAAAGTGGCGCTTTAGCGCTTGGTTGTTCAGTATTCCCTGGGGGTATTGGACAGACTGAGTTGCAAGTTAAGACCATGTTGGACTTACGTCCTCAAGCCTATACGGGTACCCCAAGTTTTTTGAAAATTATTATTGAAAAAGCGGAGGAGTTAGGAGAGAAGATAGGGAGTTTAAAGCATGCTGTTTTTACTGGAGAGGCTTTTACTCCGACGATGCAGGCGTGGTTTGCTGAGCGAGGCATTGAGGGTTATCAGTGTTACGGTACGGCAGATTTAGGACTTATCGCCTATGAGACTAGTGCTCGTGATGGTCTTGTGGTTGCTGAGGATATTATTTTGGAGGTAGTCCGTCCGGGAACTAATGAAGCGGTAGCCGTGGGTGAGGTTGGTGAGATAGTTGTGACCACTTTAAATCCGGACTATCCTTTGTTGCGCTTTGGTACCGGTGATATGTCGATGATACTTAGTGAGGCATCACCATGTGGCCGTACCAATCTTCGTATCAAGGGGTGGATGGGGCGAGCAGATCAAAGTATTAAGATCCGTGGTATGTTCGTACATCCTGAGCAAGTAGCTGAGTTGAGTAAGCGTTTGGATGGTGTGGTTAAAGCGCGTATGGTAGCGAGTGGTAAGGTTGGTAGTGATACGTTAGTGCTGCAACTAGAGCGAGCAGAAAATGCGACTGATGACTGGATTGCTCATGCTGAGTCAGTAGCTCGTGAGGTGGTTAAGCTACGTACTGCCATTGAGGTGGTAGCTGTGGGTTCGCTACCCAATGATGGTTTAGTTATCCAAGACAGTCGGGATTATGAGTAATTCGCTAAGCGCTGTTTAAGAGTGAACAAACGAAAAATGGCAAGGTACTGATAAATAAGTCCTTGCCATTTTTTGTATAAAGCCAAACGAAGTGATTTGATTAAACCTTTTGTGCCTCACGTACGGCTTTTTTTAGTTTGGTCTTGATGCGGTTTTGCTTGAGATTTGAGAGGTGCTCAACAAAAACTTTACCAATAAGGTGGTCAAGCTCGTGCTGAATACAAATGGCTAATAGGCCATCAGCCTCAAGTGTGTACTTCTCGCCCTGCTCATTGAGAGCTTCAAGTGTGACCTCAGATGAGCGCTCAACCTTGTCATAAATGCCGGGTACGGATAAGCAACCCTCCTCATAAACCGTTTTGTCATCGCTACGCGCGATAATTTGAGGGTTGATTAGAACTAATAACTGATCGCGCTCTTCGGAGACGTCAATCACGACAATTCGCTCATGAATATCGACCTGAGTAGCTGCTAGTCCGACACCTTCTGCTGCGTACATGGTCTCAGCCATGTCCTTGACGATCTGGCGCACGCGATCATCAACTTCTGCCACAGGTTTAGCAATCTTATGCAAGCGAGGGTCAGGGTACTTAAGAATAGGTAATAATGCCATTATTTAACACATAAAAATCAATAAGATTCGTTCATTTTAACATTTTAAGCTAGACGTTTTAATCCATGCTATGAAATCACTTCAATGAAAATGGCAAAATAGTTAAAACGTTAGTTTAGTACGATTGGTATTTTTGAGGGTATTGGATGTCCGCTATTCATATTGATGAAATTAAAGCATGGTTGCGCTTTAGTATGGAGCCGGGTATTGGCTCGGTTACCGGTCGAGAATTGCTTAGCAAGATAGGTTTGCCACAGCTGATTTTTGACGCTAGTTATACGACTTTAGAGCCGTATTGTCAGCCTAAGCTAGCCCGCCAGTTGAGTGCTCCGGTGAGTGAGGAGATAGAGGCGCGTATAGAGCTTACATTGCAGTGGTTACAGAGTAGCCCTCTGCATGGCATTTTAACTTGGCCGGATGAGTTGTTTCCTAGTGAGTTATTTGACCTACATGATGCGCCTTTTTTACTTTATTATGCGGGGCAAGTTGAAGCCTTGGCAAAGCCAAAGTTAGCGATTGTTGGTGCTCGCCACTCCACTGCAGGGGGTAATGATAACGCGCGTGCGTTTGCACGGTATTTTGCCGCTAAGGGTTGGACCGTAGTGAGCGGATTAGCTTATGGGATTGATAGGGCAGCTCATGAGGGAGCTTTGGCAGCAGGAGTGCCTAGCTCGACAGTGGCAGTGATGGCAACAGGCTTGGATATAGTTTACCCAGGTGAGCATACCGAGCTGGCGGTGCGGATTCGTAATAATGGTTTGTTATTGAGTGAGTATGGCATAGGTATGCAGGCTAATACATTTCACTTTCCGCAGCGTAATCGTATCGTTGCAGGGCTAAGTCAGGGGGTATTAGTGGTTGAGGCGGCACGTCGTAGTGGCTCGTTAATTACCGCTAAGCAGGCCTTAGAGTATGGCCGCGAGGTGTTTGCTATTCCTGGCTCTATTCATTCACCCTTGGCACGAGGGTGTCATCAACTCATACGAGAGGGGGCGAAGTTAGTTGAGCGAGGGGCTGATATTGAGGAGGAGTTACGATCACTAGAGAGCGCTCGTTAAGAGGCTCTCTGATGCGTGAATTTGACTTGTCGTTGGGGCTCTTAAGATGCGCACTTAGCAATCATGGCACGGCCAACGCTACTGGCGTTTTGGCGACCGATTTCATCTGAAATCCACTGACCAATTTGCACCGTTTTGTCTAAGTCCATTCCGGTTTTAATGCCCATGCCGTGAAGCATATAGAGGACATCCTCTGTCGCAACATTGCCAGTTGCACCCTTAGCGTATGGGCAACCGCCTAGACCTGCGACAGAAGAGTGGAAGATGTTGATACCAGCCTGCATGGAGGCAAGGATATTAGCTAGGGCTTGACCGTAAGTGTCGTGGAAATGACCAGCGATACGCTCTTTAGGGACGATGTCGGTGACTCGACTCATGACCTCATACACATGAGCTGCTGTGCCTACACCGATGGTGTCCGCGATGTCAATTTCGTCACAACCTAAATCCTGCATGCGTTTCGTGACATCAAGTACGGAGTCAATGCTGACTGCGCCCTGGTAGGGGCAACCAAAGGCGGTGCTGATACTGGCGCGAAGTAACACGCCAGCGTCCTTGGCTAAGCGTGCTACATCACTAAAGCGCTCAATTGATTCGGCAATGGAGCAATTAATATTTTTTTGAGAGAAAGCCTCACTGGCGGCACCAAAAATTACGACCTCATTGGTGCCATTGGCCAAGGCACCTTCAAGACCGCGAACATTAGGCGTGAGGGCAGCATAGACAACACCTGGTTTACGCTCAATGCCCTGCATAACCTCTGTGGCATCGGCCATTTGTGGAACCCATTTAGGTGATACAAAAGAAGCTGCCTCAATTTTTGGGGCTCCTGCATCAACTAAGCGGTTTACTAACTCAATTTTAGTTGCGGTCGGAACAAACTCTTTTTCGTTTTGTAAGCCGTCACGTGGTCCAACCTCAACAATCGTTACCTTTTTTGGAAAATCCATTTTGTCTACACTCCGTAAGTTTTTTATTTATAGAGTAATTTTAAACGATTTACGAGAGTTGATTCATAGTGGGCTAGTAATTCTTGTTGTTTGGTTATATAGCTGCTAGTTGGTTTATGATGTTGATCGTATTTGGCTATAGACCAAATGGCATCAGGGTAATGTGGGTCCTCGTTGAAGCGTGGAATAATATGCCAATGTATATGCGGCACCATCGTGCCGAATTGTGCCAGATTAATTTTGACAGGCTGTAAAACTTGGCGTTGAACCTCTTCGACCAGGTAGACATAGTCCATTAACTCATGCCTCTGCTCAGGACTGAGGTCAGTCATTTCTTTGATATGGGCTTGGTATATCACGCGAGTAAAAGCAGGGTAGTACGCATCATCTGCATTGATGATGCGTACTAAGTCGTTTTGCCAAATCAAACGACCACCTACCTCATTGCATAGAACACAATCTTGTGCAGACATGCGAGGGTGCCTTTTAGTCTTGAGCCATCATGGCGGCGAGGGCTTGACCCGGCTCCTCTTGGCGCATAAATGCTTCACCGATGAGGAAGCCGTAGATGTCATTATCGTTCATTAGTTTGACATCTTCTTTTTTCAAAATGCCACTTTCAGTGATAAGGAGACGGTTTTCATCTTGAGGAAGCAAATCTTTTAAGCGAATAGAGTTATGAATGTCAGTTTCAAAGCTACGAAGATCGCGATTGTTAACCCCGATTAATGGTGATTTAAGCTTAAGAGCGCGCTCCATTTCTTTTTCATCATGGACCTCAATCAAAGCATCCATCTTCAGTTCAGTAGCAATTTGCTCGAAGTCGTGCAACTCTTTATCATCTAAGGCGGCTACGATCAATAAGATACAATCTGCGCCAAAGGCACGTGCACGGTAGATTTGGTATGGGTCGACTAAAAAGTCTTTACACAATACTGGCAATGAGCAAGCCGCGCGTGCACGACGTAAGAAATCGTGAGAGCCTTGGAAGAACTGCATTTCTGTTAGTACTGAGAGGCAAGTAGCACCACCGGCAGCATAACTCATGGCGAGTGCACCAGGCTCAAAGTCTTCTCTGATCACGCCCTTAGATGGGGAGGCTTTTTTGATTTCAGCAATGACTGCGTTTCTTTTGAGCTCAATTCGCTCTTTGAGTGCATTAGCAAAGCCACGAGTATCTTGACGCGCTTCAGCTTCTCTGAGGAGGTCATTGCTGCTACGAGTTTTTTTTAGCTCAGCGACTTCCTCTCTTTTAACGTCAAGAATTTTTAATAAGATGTTGTCCATTTTTCTTCCATTAATTCACTATCGATTACTGCTGTGGTCTTAAGGTTTGACTGAATTCGCAGAATTGTTGCATTTTTGTAAAGGCAGAGCCGTTGGCTAAAAGCTCGCGAGCTATTTCAATACCCTCTTTGATACTATTGGCCTTGTTGCCTGTATAAATGGCTAGACCAGCGTTTAAAATAACAACATCCAGTGCCGGACTTGCTTCATTTTTTAAAACACTAAGAATAATATCTCGGGACTCTTCCTTGTTTTTAACTCGGTAACTGCGGTTAGAAACCATTTGCATACCAAAGTCTTCAGGGTGAATTTCGTATTCAGTGACCTGACCGTCTTTAAGTTCACCTACGAGTGTGGTTGCGCCAAGAGTCGCTTCGTCCATGCCATCTAAGCCATGAACAATGAGTACATGATTGGCGCCGAGCTGCTTTAGTACACGTACCTGAATACCGACTAAGTCAGGGTGAAATACGCCCATTAACTGATTAGCGGCTTTAGCAGGGTTAGTTAGCGGGCCAAGAATATTAAACATCGTACGGACGCCTAATAGTTTACGTACCGGAGCGACGTTTTTCATACTGCTATGATGATAAGGCGCAAACATAAAGCCGATACCAGTTTCGCGTAGACTGTCAGCAACACCTTCAGGTGGCGTTTCGACAAAGGCACCAAGGGCTTCTAAACCATCTGCACTACCGGCGGGGCTAGAGGCGCTACGGTTGCCATGCTTAGCGATAGGTACGCCAGCCGCAGCGGCTACAAACATAGCAGTAGTGGAAATATTAAAGGTGTCGCTACCATCACCGCCAGTGCCGCACATATCAAGTGCTTCTTCGGGGTTATCTAAAATGACGGGTTTGCTGAACTCTCGCATTACTGTGGCTGCCGCAGTGATCTCATCGACAGTTTCCTTTTTGACTCGTAAGCCCATTAGGAATGCTGCAGCGATTTCTGATGGCATGTTGCCCTGCATTAGGTTGCGCATCAGGTCAACCATCTCATCTTCGAATATTTCACGATGCTCGATAAGTCGTGTTAGGGCTTCTTGATAAGAAATTTTCATTAGAATTACTCCACAAGGCAGCTAAGCTTTAAAGCTTAGCTGTACTGGCATTTATTTAGCATATTTTAAAAAATTGTTTAATAGCTCGTGGCCATACTCACTCAGAACGGATTCCGGATGAAATTGCACCCCAAAAATGGGTAGTTCCTTGTGCGCTACAGCCATGATTTCACCATCCTCAGTTTCTGCCGTAATTTCTAAACACTCCGGCAGTGTGTCGCGCTCAATAGCTAAAGAGTGGTAACGAGTTACGGTATAGGGTGAGGGTATGTCGGTAAATATATCGCTGCCGCTATGAGTAATACTGGAGGTTTTGCCATGCATTAACTGCTTAGCTCGAATGATATTGCCACCAAAGGCAGCACCAATTGACTGATGCCCTAAACATACACCGAGGATTGGTATTTGACCAGCAAAATGCTTAATCAGTTCAACAGAAATACCGGCCTCGTTAGGCGTGCATGGACCAGGAGAAACGCAAATCAAATCCGGATTGATTGCTTCTATTTCTTCAATGGTCATTTCGTCATTACGAGCCACAATAACCTCTGCACCCAGCTCACCAAAATACTGCACGATGTTATAAGTGAAAGAATCGTAGTTATCTAGCATAAAAAGCTTAGTCATTATTATTTTCCTTACTAAGTGCTAATTAAATAGGTTGATCGAGGCCGTATTGGACTTGCTCTGCAGCACGTAATACTGCACGAGCTTTGTGTTCTGTTTCTAACCATTCTTTTTCAGGAACTGAGTCAGCAACTACTCCAGCGGCTGCTTGTACATAGAGCATGCCATCTTTAATCACCGCTGTACGAATAGCAATGGCCATATCCATTGAGCCATTGTAGCTAAAGTAGCCGACTGCACCACCATAAATACCACGACGGACGGGTTCTAACTCATCAATTAATTTCATCGCTTGGACCTTAGGAGCTCCTGTTAAGGTACCTGCTGGGAAGGTGGCACGTAGTACATCAAGCGCATCTAAGTCGTCTTTTAAAGTACCTTTGACATTAGAAACAAGGTGCATGACGTGAGAGTAGTTTTCTACCGTCATTTGTTCAGAAACCTCTACGCTACCAGTTTTTGAAACGCGGCTAATATCATTGCGTGCCAAATCAATTAGCATTACGTGCTCAGCAATTTCTTTAGGATCATTTTGTAGCTCTGTTGCTAAAGCTTTATCTTCTTCTGGCGTTTGACCGCGAGGACGAGTACCAGCCAGTGGACGAATGGTAACTTCAGTTTCATGCTCACCGTTAGCACCAAGGACATGCTCTTGACGTACTAAAATCTCCGGCGATGAGCCTACAACGTGGAAGTCATCGAAATTGTAGTAGTACATAAATGGAGATGGGTTGAGAGAACGCAGAGAGCGATATAGAGAAAGTGGAGAGTCGCGGAAAGGCTTGTTAATCACTTGACCGACTTGGACTTGCATTAGATCACCTGCGGCGATGTGCTCTTTAGCCTTGACTACCGCGGCTAAGAAGTCCTCTTTGGCAAAGCTGCGTTCTTCCTCAGTAACTAAGCTAGCTAAGCTGTACGGAATTGCAACTGGCTGGCGTAGCATACGACGCAGATCTAACAAGCGCTTTTGACCTTTGGAGTAGCTATCGTTTTGTGTTGGATCTGCATAAACTAAGAGGTAAGTGCGACCGATGACATTATCGACAATCACTGCTTCATCAATGTGCATTAGCATGATGTCTGGCGTACCTTCACCCTGACCATGTGGGAATGGCTTAACTGTAGGGCCAAGGCTAGGCTCCATGTGACGCACAGCGTCGTAGCCAATGTAGCCTGCTAAGCCACCGGTAAAGCGTGGTACGCCCGGGCGGTTAGCAATCTTAAAGCGTGCCATGTAGTCACGAATGAACTCAAAAGGATCACCTTCGTGAGTTTCTACCACCTGACCATCAGTAATTAATTCTGTTGTACTATCCTTACTGCGAATGACGGTGCGTGCCGGTAAGCCAATGAAAGAGTAGCGACCAGAGCGCTCTCCGCCGACAACAGACTCTAGTAAGCAAGTCATTTTGCCGCCATTCTTATCGTTATGAGCAAGTTTTAAATAAATGCCTAGGGTCGTGTCTAAGTCTGCATAAGTTTCTTGCATTAGCGGTATACGATTGTAGCCTTGGGCCTTTAATGCATTGAATTCAATTTCAGTCATTTTATTTACTCTCATGTAAGGTGGTTTCTTTATTGACCGGGAGATAGTGCGCTTTTTAAAAACAAAAAACCCGGCCACTTAGGAGGTACCGGGTTTAATACGTTAGTCTTAAAATCTTTGGCTTATTGTCAGAACAAGTTTGGTTTAACTTTAATTCTAAAAAAGGCGCAGCCTTAGGACGCTATTTATTAACCCCAGCACGTAACAGCCACCAACGCCAATAATAGGCGATGTTGTTGTAGGCGTAAGCGATAGGATTAAATTGCATCATTATAAAAATAGCTTGTCTATGTATCAATTTGACATATATTACGATTAATAAAAATGGTAACACAGATTTATGAAGAGAGTATGACAGCTTTAGTCTTTTACTTCAAGATATCTTTAGTTGCCTTGTCTTTTGCTGTTTTCTGTCTCTATCCAGCGAATGAGCGCAAACATGTCGTTAATTAAAGCGCCCGGTTCAGGTGTGCTTAGCGCTTGACCCTCGTTGTAGCCATATGGGACGATCAAGCAGGGTAGTTCGGCAGCTTTAGCTGCTTGGGCGTCATTGAGTGAGTCACCTACAAAAACAGCTGTTGCAGCGGTTCTGTTGAGGTTTTTTAGAGCAAGCAAAACTGGTGCCGGATGCGGCTTTTTGTATTCACACGAATCACCACCAATGATGGTGTCAAAATACTGACTGATACCCTTTTTCTCAAGTAAGGGTATGGTAAATTCAATCGCTTTATTGGTGACAACGGCGAGTTTGAAGCCCCTTGCTTTGAGTTGCTCTAGGGCATCGACCACCGTTGGATAAAGTTCGCTAAAGAGGCCATTATTAGCATGATAGTGATGATTAAAAATCTTTTTGGCTTCTTTTAAAAGCTCTGGGTCAGCTGTCGTTTCGTCAATATCATTGGCTAAAAAGCGAATAATAAGACGCTCCAAGCCCTTACCAACAAAGGTGCTAAGAGTTTCTAGCGGTAAGGTAGGACGACCCATATCTTTTAAGCATTGATTAGAGCAGTAAGCGAGCTCAGGCATACTGTCAATCAAGGTGCCATCTAAATCAAATAGCACCGTGTCAATCATCTGTGTGGTCTCTTTAGTCATATCATGTATTGAGTAATTTACCGTCAGCTAAATCGATTGCTTTACGCATTTGTTGAATTACCTCTTGGTAACTATCAGCGCCAAAAATAGCGGAGCCTGCTACAAAAGTATCGGCACCGGCAGCGCGTACAGCACCGATGTTATCGGCTTTAATGCCGCCATCAACCTCTAAACGAATTGGTTGGCCGCCAGCAGCTACCCAGTTATCAATACGCTTACGTAGTTGTGCTACTTTTTCCATGGTTGAGGGGATGAACTTTTGACCACCAAAACCGGGGTTCACAGACATTAATAGCACCATGTCTATTTTGTCCATTACATAATCCAAAACGCTTAAGCTAGTCGCAGGGTTTAGTACTAGACCTGCTTTACAGCCCAGCTCACGGATTAAGTTTAAAGAGCGATCCACGTGTTTAGAGGCCTCGGGGTGGAAGGTGATAATATCAGCACCAGCTTCAGCAAAAAGCGGGATGATACTATCCACAGGCTCTACCATTAGATGTACGTCAATAATGGCATCGGTATGTGGACGAATTGCCTCACAGACCAATGGTCCAATCGTGAGGTTTGGCACATAGTGATTATCCATCACATCAAAGTGAATCCAGTCGGCACCATCAGCAATTACCTGCTTGACCTCTTCGCCTAAGCGAGCGAAATCGGCAGATAAAATACTTGGAGCGATAATGGCAGGAAGCTTATTCATGGTAGAAGCCTTTTGTTTTATAAAAAAGATTAGAAACAGTCGCCGGGTACATGTACCCAACCACTCATTAAAATACGGGCGCTGCGGCTCATAATGGCCTTTTTAACTTGCCATTGACCATTTTCTTGTATTGCCTCAGCACCGACACGTAGGGTGCCCGATGGGTGACCGAAAGTAACGCTGGCGCGGTCGCTACCACCGGCAGCTTGGTTAACTAGGGTGCCAGGAATTGCGGAGGCCGCAGCAATGGCAACTGCCGCAGTACCCATCATAGCGTGGTGTAATTGACCCATGGAGAGCGCGCGTACATGTAAATCTATCGCATCGGCAGCAATGGCTTTGCCGCTTGAGGTCGTATAGTCTTGGCTTGGCGCGACAAAAGCAATCTTAGGTGTGTGTTGGCGGCTTTTGGCCTCTTGAATATCACTGATTAGACCCATTGCTTTGGCACCATAGGCACGAATGGTCTCAAATCGCTCAAGTGCTTCAGGATCGCTATTAATATCACTTTGTAATTCTGTGCCGCTATAGCCTATATCTGCTGCATTTAAGAAAATAGTTGGGATGCCAGCACTAATCATTGTGGCAGGGAAGGTGCCAATGCCTGTTACCTCAAGCTCATCGACTAAATTGCCGGTTGGGAACATCGAAGCGTTAGCCTCACCATCGTCATCCGAAGGGTCGATAAACTCAACGACTATTTCAGCGGCAGGGAAAGTTACACCGTCTAATTCAAAGTCACCGGTTTCTTGAACCTGACCATTAGTGATAGGCACATGAGCAATAATAGTTTTTTTAATATTAGCTTGCCAGATTTTAATGGTACAAATGCCATTGTCAGGGATTTTTGCTGGGTCAATGAGGCCTGCGTGAATGGCAAAAGGACCGACGGCAGAGCTGAGGTTGCCGCAGTTGCCACTCCAATCGACGAAGTCATTGCCGATGCCGACTTGACCAAATAAATAGTCTACATCGTGATCAGCGACAGTGCTTTTACTGATAATCACAGTTTTGGAAGTTGAAGAGGTTGCCCCGCCCATGCCGTCAATTTGCTTGGTATAAGGGTCTGGACTACCAATTACGCGTTTTAAAATCGCATCACGAGCAGGGCCAGGTTGTTGAGCCACTTCTGGCAAATCTGTTAGGCTAAAAAATACCCCCTTACTGGTACCGCCGCGCATATAAGTAGCAGGGATTTTGATTTGTGCTGCGTGAGTCATTTTTATCTCCAATTCAACTGTTTATAGACATTTTATGTTTAATTTACTGTAGCGATTATAGCGCCTTTGAACGAAAAAATGCCGGTGCAGTCTTTCAACTGTCTCCGGCATTTAGTCTAAGTTACTACTGCTCTGGCTTAGAGCGATAGTCGTACTTTAGTATGTTACGCGTTCTGTCACAGCGCGGTTAACTCTGTCGATTAACGATTTGCTGTCTTTGCGAAGTTTGCGGCTAGGGCGAATGCCGTCTTGATTGGCGTTAGCATTAGCAGGCGCTGCACTACGGTCACGGCTACGCGAACGTAGTGGACGATCTTGTTGGGCGTCAGCACCACGATGACGTGGACGCTCATTGCGATTACCATAACCATTGCCATTGCGCTCTTCCTGACGCTGAGGACGAGCCTCGAAACTGCCTTCAGGGCGAGAAAAGTCATTGTCTAAACGGTCAAAATTACCTCGTCTTTGACGGCTTTCACGACGTGGGGCGTCATCACTGCGTTCGAAGTTGCGCTCATGGCGCTCACCGCGATCGCTACGATCATCACGTGGTGCGCTATGACGTCTAGGTGCACCATTGGCGCCATTGTTTGGCTTGCGGCGGCGATTAGAAGAAGTGTTTTTAGGCTTGCTGCTTGGACGAACAGGCTCTAAACCTTCAATGGTTTCAACATCAATCGTCTGGCCAGTAAAGCGTTCGATTTTTTTAACTTTAAAGTTATCAGCAAAAGTAGCAAAGCTATAAGCACGACCATCACGACCGGCGCGACCTGTACGACCGATACGGTGTACATAATCCTCAGCCTGCATTGGTAAGTCGAAGTTAATAGCGTGGCTAATACCTTGTACGTCAATACCGCGAGCAGCTACATCAGTAGCTACCAATACGTGCAGCTTACCGTTTTGTAATAAATTAATAGTACGGGTACGTTGGCGCTGATTCATATCGCCGTGTAGGGCAGCGGCTTTGTAATCATTGTCTTTTAAGCGCTCAGCTAAGTCATCGGCACTACGCTTAGTAGCAGTAAAGACGATGGCCTGATAAACCGGCTCATTATCTAAAATATGCTCAAGTAAGCGGAACTTGTGACCTGCGTTATCAGCGTAAAGTAGCGTTTGCTCAATGTTTTCGTGGCGTTGAGTTTGATTAGCGACATCAATGCGTAAAGAATCTTTCAGCATGCTGGCAGCTAGTTTTGCCAAAGTTTTCTCAAAGGTTGCTGAGAACATAAGTGTCTGACGAGAGTCAGGTGTATGCGCTACGATGGCCTTCATATCGTCTAAGAAGCCCATATCAAGCATACGATCTGCTTCATCAAGTACGAGCGTTTCGATGTTGTTGAGATCAACGCGACCAGCATTAAGGTGGTCGATTAAGCGACCTGGAGTCGCAACTAGAACATCAACACGACGCTTTAAGGCGTTAATTTGTGGGCCGTAAGGCATGCCGCCAACGACAGTAGCCACGCGGATACCGCGCATGTCAGCACTATATTGCTTAGTGGCTTCAGCTACCTGCATCGCCAACTCACGAGTCGGTGTTAGTACTAATAAACGTACGCTTTGCTGCTTAGTTGCTGGGGTTGTAGCCATATGGTGTAAAGCAGGCAAAGTAAAAGCAGCTGTTTTACCGCTACCAGTCTGTGCGCTAACAATTAAATCCTTGCCTTCAAGAGCTGCAGGGATGGCTTTGGATTGTACTTCGGTAGGTTGAGTGAAGCCGGCTTTATCTAAGGCGCCCAGTAATACTGGTGCCAATCCTAATGATTCGAATGACATAGTTTTCCTAATAAATCTCGTGTCGGTTTATATCGAGCCGACCGGATCAACGCATGGTGAAACTACGCCAGGGGTAGGAGCGATAATATACAAAAACGATTTATTTGTTTATAAATAAAATAACCGCAATTGCTTGATTGAATTTTGATAAATCTTTTGTTGCGATATGCTAAGACCCATATACATATATGGGTGAGTGTAGAGGCTTAAGAGTCCAATGAATGGATATCGTGCTTTACAGATAAGAGTAATCATTATATAGGGATAATCCTAAGTGTCAAGTCTTTGCTCTTGTTGTTTGGTGCTAGGTTAAGGTTTTCGCTAAAGTTGTTGTTTTTTGGCGCTTTTTGTAAGTATTTGACGGTATGTTTTAAAAGACAAGATTTCTTTAAGCTTAGTAATTCATTTGGTGTGAGGGATAAGCTTGTTGGAGATTCTTTATGAAGCAGATACTTGATTGCGCTATTTTACATTTAGGGCAGCACTTTGATTCTAGAGCAGCGGCTCAGCTCGACGATATTCAGGCTAGGCATAAGCGTTTGCGATTTCATGAGCTTGATTTATCCGATAGCGTGGCGAGTTCTGAGGAGCTATCGTTTAGAGAGGATGATCGGCAGTTTCTATTGATGCAGTTGTTACGTTATGACGTAGCAATTTTGGTGTTAAGTACTGAAAGTTTGAGTTTAGCTAGGCGCTTTTTGTTCTATTTGCATGGCGCAGAGGAGTTCAGTCGGGGGCTTTGCCCAATTCTAGCTTTAGCCTCCGGTGTACAGTCAGTAGCTATGATCGACTTAATGCGCTTAGGGTTGAGTGATTTTATGCATTTTCCTATTGAGCATGAGGAGTTAAGAGTGCGTTTATTTGCTTCCGTAACTAAGCCTTTGTTTAAGCCGTTATCGAGAGTTCCTACTGATACAGGATTAGTTGATAGTGCCAAGGAGGGCACTGCTGTTGCGGCATTATCCTACGTGCCTCTGTATGACCCTAAGCGAGAGTTTTTTGAGGGTTTGTTGCGTGATGCAGAGCAGCAAACGGGCAATTATGCCTTTGCCTTTAGTGATCAGCATACGACCTATTTTGCAGAAAGCTTCAAGGCGGCTAAGCAAAACGTCGTTGACCGTTTTGAATATGGTTATTTGAGCTATATGTTGCGTTCGACCAATGGCAATATAGGGCAAGCTGCTACACTCGCTAAAAAAAATAGGCGTTCCTTTTGGGAGCTTATGCGTAAGCATAATATTAATGCAGAGCAGTTTCGTCCGGAGCTTTGATCGAATCGGTTTGTTTAAAGAGGGGCAGTCGTTTATAATTTGTCATCAAAAATAAATTCCGCAGCAGAAAAACTAACCAAGTTCAAGGCTTATCCGAGAGCGCTTAAGTTTTAGTCTCTCTGTCTCTGCTCTGTCCCCTATTACCGGAGGTTTAATGTTTCCTACCTTACAAAATGATGTCTTTTTACGTGCTTTAAAGCGTGAGCCAGTTCCTTATACGCCGCTATGGCTGATGCGCCAAGCTGGGCGTTATTTGCCGGAGTATCGTGAGTGCCGTGCGACAGCAGGCTCATTCATGGGCTTAGCAACTAACCCTGAGTATGCATGTGAGGTTACATTACAGCCTATTCGTCGTTTTGATTTAGATGCCTCTATTTTATTCGCTGATATTTTATTGATTCCTGATGCGATGGGCTTAGAGCTAGATTTTATTACAGGCGAAGGTCCTCGTTTTGCTAAGCCTGTTGATAGTGAAGAGCGAGTGGCTGAGATCGAAGCACCAGACATGGAGAAGCTGCGCTATGTATTTGATGCTGTTACCCTGATTCGTAAGGAGTTAGGTGGCAAGGTTCCTCTAATTGGTTTTGCCGGTAGTCCATGGACTGTTGCTTGTTACATGGTTGAGGGTAGTTCGACTCGTGAGTATCGCAAGATTAAGACGATGATGTATCAGCGTCCAGATCTGTTAAAACAGATTCTTGAGATTACGGCTAATGCTACTGCTACGTATTTAAATGAGCAGATTAAAGCAGGGGCCCAGGCTGTTATGATTTTTGACAGTTGGGGTGGTGTGTTACCAGATGGCTTGTTCCAGCAGTTTTCTTTGGCTTATACGCAAAAAGTGATCGATCAGTTAAAGCGTCAGCATGAGGGTGCGGATATTCCTGTGATCGCCTTTACCAAGGGTGGTGGATTATGGATTGAGGATATTGCTAACACCGGGGCGGATGCAGTTGGTTTAGATTGGACCATGAGTTTAGCGCGTGCTCGTCAGGTAACAGGCGATAAGGTTGCTTTACAGGGCAATATTGACCCGATGGCTTTATTTGGTACTGAGGAGAGCTTACGTCAGGAGGCTCGCCGTGTAATTGATGATTTCGGTCATGTGGGTCAGGGTGGTCACGTATTTAACTTAGGTCATGGTATTTCTCAGTTTACTAATCCGGAACAGGTCGCTGTTTTAGTGGATGAGGTACACAATTACAGTAGGCAGTATCATAAGTAGTTCTTCTCCTTCTTTCTGTTGATTAGAAGTAGGTATTAGAGCCCGTTTTTCTTCGGATTAATGGGCTCGTTTTGACTGGAGAGTATTTTTTATGCGGCAACAGTGGGTGCGAGTAGCGTTGGCTTTACCTTTGGGCGATTTATTTGATTATCGTTTGCCTGAAGCTATGGAGGCAGTAATAGGCCAACGTGTGCGTGTCCCTTTTGCGTCCAAGGAGTTAATTGGTTTAGTCATAGAAAAGCCAGCGCAGCCAGCGTATGATGAGTCGGCCATTAGAGAGGTGCTAGAGGTCTATGATGATCTGCCGCCAATGCCCGCGAATTGGATTGAGTTTGGTCATTTTGCTGGTAGTTATTATCAGCGCCCTTTAGGTGAGGTATTACTGCCAAGTATGCCCAAGCCTTTACGTAATCCCAAGGCGTATACAAATAGTGAGGCATCAGGTAGTCCAGTCAATCGTTTGCTGACTAGACGATCTAATGCAGCTAAAAAGGCGGCTAAAGCGGCAGCCAAAAAGGCTAAGGCTACTCAGGGTCAGCCGCTGACGACTCCTGAACCTAAACCTAAAGAAATCATACGTCCTCAGCTGTCTATTGATCAGCAGGCAGCTTTTGAGCATATTGTTGGGGTTAAAGGCTACCGTACGGTGTTGCTGCATGGTGTGACCGGTAGCGGTAAAACAGAGGTTTACTTGCATGCCGCAGAGCGGGTACTGGCTGATGGTAAGCAGGTCATGGTGTTAGTGCCGGAAATTAACCTTAGTCCGCAGTTGCAGCGTAAGTTTCAAGAGCGTTTCCCTGATGAGGAAATCGCGGTGATGCATAGCAGCCTTTCTGATGGCGAGCGGTTGGCTGCTTGGATCGCGATACAAACTGAGCAGTCAAAAATTATTCTCGGCACCCGTATGGCTATCTTTGCGCCAGTTCAAAATTTAGGCCTGATAGTGATTGATGAGGAGCATGATCCATCGTATAAGCAGTTAGATATGCTGCGTTATTCGGCGAGAGATTTAGCCGTATGGCGTGCTCATCAGTTGAATATTCCGGTGGTCTTGGGTTCAGCAACCCCTTCGTTAGAAACTTGGCATCATGCCAAAGAGGGGAAGTATGATATTTGTACTTTACCGGAGCGTGTCGGTGCTACAGCCTTTAAGCCTAGTTTTGAGTTTATTGATATTCGTAAAGAAAAGCTAGTCGAGGGCATTAGTCAGCCCATGCTAGACGAGATTGGCCATTGTATTGAACGAGGTCAGCAGGTCTTAGTCTTTATTAATAGAAGAGGGTTTGCGCCAGTCTTGCATTGCCCTTCATGTGCTTGGAATAGTGAGTGTACGCGCTGCTCTGCCTTTATGGTGATGCACCGATTCTCTAGTGGTGGCAACGGTCCTAATGTCTACGGTTTACAATGTCATCATTGTGGCTTACAAAGCCGTCCGCCTAGAGCTTGTCCTGATTGCGGTAACCTAGATATTCAGCCCTTGGGGCGTGGTACGCAAAAGGTTGAGGAGTATTTAGCCTCGCAGTTTCCTGAGGCAGTGATTCAGCGAATTGATGCCGATAGCACTAAGCGCAAGGGGCAGGCTGAAGAGCTTTTTAACCTAGTGCATACGGGGGCGGTCGATATTCTCGTAGGGACACAGATGGTCTCCAAGGGCCATGATTTTAAAAACCTTAACCTAGTGTGTATTTTAAATGCGGATAGTGGTTTATACAGCCATGACTTTCGTTCGTCAGAGCGATTGTTTGCTCAGCTTTTACAAGTGGCGGGTAGAGCAGGGCGCCATTTACCTGGAGGTAAGGTTATCCTGCAGAGTAATGAGGTTGATCACCCGCTTTTTCATGCGCTTAGGTTGCAGGACTATGAGTTGTTTGCTGCGCATTGCTTAGATGAGCGTCGTATTGCTGAGCTGCCGCCCTTTTCATTTCAGACTTTAGTGACGGCGACGAGTAGAGATATTGTTAATTGCTTAGCTTTTTTGGAAGAGATTAAGTCGCTCGTGCTCCAGGCAGAAAGCTCTGAGGACCCTTCTCATCAGGCCTTAGTCGAGGTAAAAAATGGGGTGCGTTTCTATGATCCGGTGCCATTGCGTATCGTTAGGGTTTTTCACGTAGAGCGCGCTCAATTGCTGCTGGAATCATATTCACGCGCCAAGTTGCAACGCTTCCTGCCAGTTTGGCGGGAGTTTATTCCGGCCATTGCTAAAAAGCACCGTGTCCAATATGTGGTCGAAGTTGACCCCCTAGAGATTTAATTTATGTCCACACCTTCATTTAACTCATCAACTAGTCAGATTCAAGGTCTTAATCCAATGCAGCAGGAAGCAGTGCTGTATCTGGATGGTCCTTGTTTGGTTTTGGCTGGAGCGGGGAGTGGCAAGACACGGGTAATTACTCAGAAAATCGCTTATTTATTAAATACTTGTGGTTACAACGCCAAAGGAGTATTAGCTCTAACCTTTACTAATAAAGCGGCCAAAGAAATGGTTGAGCGCTTAAAGCCATTGGTAGAACCGAGTTTGATGAAGGGGCTGACAGTTTGCACTTTTCATGCATTAGGGGTACGTTTTTTAAGGGAAGAAGCGCAGTTTGCAGGACTTAAGCGTGGCTTTTCTATTTTAGACGCTACGGATGCTGCAAGTATTATTCAGGAGATGCTCAATACCACCGACAAGGGTCGTATCCGTGCCGTTCAACAGGTTATTTCTTTGTGGAAGAACCAATTAATTATGCCGGATCAGGCCGAGACCTTGGCATTAACACCCGATGAGCAAGATGCAGCTAAGCTCTATCGTAGCTATGAAGCGACGCTAAAGGCGTATCAGGCAGTGGATTTTGATGATCTGATTTTATTGCCCGTGATGTTGATGCGTGAGCATGAGGAGGTACGTGAGCGTTGGCAGAAGCGTATTACCTACTTACTAGTCGATGAGTATCAAGACACTAATGCGTGTCAGTATGAGTGGGTTAAGCTGCTCACTGATTTTCGCTGTATGTTTACTGCGGTGGGTGACGATGACCAGGCGATTTATGCTTGGCGTGGAGCGACAGTAGAAAACCTCTCACGGTTAATGACGGATTATTCAAGTATTAAGTTAATTAAGCTAGAACAAAATTATCGTTCAGTAGGACGTATTTTAGAAGCGGCTAATAACGTCATTGGTCATAACCCGAGTGTTTTTTCTAAAAAGTTGTGGTCAGCTTTTGAGGAGGGGTCGCCGGTTCAGGTCGTTATGATGGAAAATGATAAGGCAGAGGCTGAGACAGTGGCTATGCGTATTACCCAAGCACGCTTTCAGCAGCGTGCTGATTGGAAGAACTTTGCTGTACTTTATCGTGGAAATCATCAGGCGCGAGTGATTGAGCAGGCTTTTAGGGAAATGCACATTCCCTACGTAATTGCTGGTGGTCAGAGTTTTTTTGATAAGGCAGAGGTACGTGATATTTTGGCTTATCTGCGTTTACTCGTTAATGAGGAAGATGACCCGGCATTTATCCGTGCAGTCACCACGCCAAAGCGAGGTATTGGCCAAGTAACCCTTACCGGTCTAGGAGAGTTAGCAGCTTCCAAGGGCGTTAGTCTGTATGAAGCTATTTTTGATGATGAGCTGATCAACCATATTAATGACAAGCAGTTCCAAGCGCTACGATCCTTTGCTCATGTGATGGAAAGTATTCGTTGGCAGGCTAATCGTGGTCGTGCGCCAGTGCGTGCAGTCGATCTACTGAGCAATCCCGAGCTTTATCGTAGTGAGGAGCGTAAGGCACCGGAGCTCCTTGATGAGTTAATGTCGTTTATTAATTATGAGCGCTATTTATACGAGACGTTAGAGGAGCGTAGCGCCTTATCACGCTGGCAAAATGTCCAAGAGCTGATTACTTGGCTCAAGAGTAAAGCAGTTGAAGAGGATATGGACTTTATGCAGTTGGTGCAGCGTATTGCCTTAATTACGATGCTGGAGCGTAGTGAGGATGAGGAGGAGATAGACGCTGTTAAGCTGAGCACAGTTCACGCCTCTAAGGGCTTAGAGTATCCTTATGTGCACTTAATCGGTGCCGAAGAGGGCTTGCTGCCACACTTGGGCAAGGATGATGAGTATGGTGACCCCAATAAAGAGGACGGTGGTTACAGTGATCGTATTCAGGAGGAGCGTCGCTTGATGTATGTGGCTATTACCCGAGCGCAGAAGCACCTCACCGTGTCATGGTGTAAAAAGCGTCGCCGTGCCCGCGAGGATATTATTTGTGAGCCATCACGATTTATTGCAGAGATGGGGTTGGCCAGTGGTGCGGAGGTAGAGCAGGACCCTTTTCAAGGTATGTCGCCAAAGGAACGCTTGATGCGGCTCAAGGAAATGCTCACGCAAAAAAAATAACTGCTTTGTTGATAAGAAGCAAGACGAAAGACCATACCGTGCGGATCCTTATCCCCCGTTGAACGCTCGGCTTTGTTAAACTCATCATAATAGAAAAATTAGAATGAGCTCTCCTGAGCTTATAGAGGATTTTTGGTTATGCAAGAAAATCAATTTGATAGTGATATTATTGTGATTGGCGCTGGTCCGGCTGGCATTAGCTTTGCTCGTGGCGTAGCACCAAGCGGTTTGAAGGTGACTTTAATTGAAAAAAGTCCTGAGTCAGTGTTGGCAGAGCCTCCCTACGATGGTCGCGAGATTGCGCTGACACACACCTCACGCGATATTATGCAAAAGCTCGATATGTGGCAACGCGTACCGGAGGATGGTATTTACTTTCTGCGTGAAGCTCATGTGCTTAATGGTGACTCCGATTATTCTCTAAGCTTTCCACACCCTAAGAAGGTAGGGGGGCGCAAGATTGATACCTTAGGTTATTTAATTTCTAACTTTAATATTCGTCGCGTTGCCTATGAGTCGATTAAAGGCTTTGAAAATGTGAGTTTTCAAACAGGGCAGGGCGTAGTTAAGGTAACAACAGATACGCAAAAAGCTACCGTTACCTTAGAGGATGGCCGAACCCTTACGGCGAAAATGTTAATAGCTGCTGATAGCCGCTTTTCAAATACGCGCCGTCAGCTAGGCATTTCTACCGATATGCATGATTTTGGTCGTACCGTGATGGTATTTCGTACTGAGCATACAGTACCTAACAACGAAACTGCGACAGAGTGTTTTTTCTATGGTCGAACCTTAGCATTATTGCCTTTAGGTGATCATATGACAAACTGTGTGGTGACCATTGATTCACATCGTGCAGATGAGATTCTTGGTCTGAGCAGAGAGGAGTTGGGCGCGGAAATGATGCGTATGCTCAGTAATCGTTTTGGTGAGATGAAGGTGATCAGTGATGTGCATAGTTATCCTCTAGTGGGTGTGCATGCTAGGAGCTTTGTAGCCGAGCGTAGTGCCTTAATAGGTGATGCTTCAGTTGGTATGCATCCAGTCACTGCGCATGGTTTTAATTTGGGCCTTCTGGGTGCCGATATCCTCGCTACAGTGATTAATGAGGCGCATGCAAATGGTCAAGACTTTGCCTCACAGGAAGTGCTCAAGCGCTATGAGCGTAAGCATATGCCGCATACTATGTTCCTATTCTATGGGACCAATGCCATTGTGAAGCTATTTACCAATGAGCGGGCGCCTGCTCGTTTCTTACGCTCTGCCGTGGTGCGTTTAAGCAATAATCTGCCACCAGTGAAGTTTTTAATTAGCCGTCAGTTAACTGGTTTTTAGTTTCTCGACGGCTAATACATAAGGTGCAGGAGCGGCCGTGTTTTCAAATTGATAACGTAAGCTCCTGTATAACCTAGTGTCTACCTGCTTGACCCATTGGTCGAGCGTCTCCTGCTCAATTCGGCCTTGTTCATGGCCTGGATAAACTACGATAATTAACACACCACTTTCTTTTAACAGTGCGAGGGCCTGCTCAATGGCTTCTAAAGTGGTGTCTATCTGAGTGGTGATTAGCTTATCTTGTCCCGGCAAATAGCCAAGATTAAAAAGCACCACAGCAACCTCTTCATTAACGGTATCAGTCATAAATTGATGACCGCACAAGTGTAATTTACAGCGCTCGACCAAGCCGTGCTCTTGTAGTCGCTCCTGAGTTCTCTGTAATGCTTGGGGTTGAATGTCAAAGGCGTGTACAAGGCCATTAGGGCCTACCCACTGCGCTAATTTAATCGTGTCATGGCCATTGCCCATGGTGGCATCAATGACCGTGTCGTTGAGTTTAATAGCGTTTGAAGCTAGTTCATCAGCAAAGCGAATAATCTGTGGCAGGATAAAAGGTCCTCTGCCGTAGCTGTGCTTTACGTGTTTGTCAGTGCTCATAAGTTGTTTTGGAAAGTTATGGTTTTATGATTTAGAATGCTATATAGTATCAAAGCTTGAATTAAATTTTAGAGGAGAGTGAAAGTGAAAAGCACTAGAATTATCTTAGCAGGCATGGCGGCAGCTGCTATGGCTTTTACCGCGTACGCACATGAGCATGCTCATAGCCACAGTCACGAGCATCACACACAAGTAAGTTTTACAGGTCATGAAAAACCGTTAAATGACGTGGAGTTTTCGCGTTGCTGGGTTCGTTTGGTGCCTGGTTCTCGTCCTTCTGCAGCTTATTTTGATATAAAAAATACGAAGTCTGAGGCGATAGCCTTAATTGGTGTGCGCGCTGACAATTTCACTGATACGATGTTGCATGAGACTATCGTGGTTGACGGTGTCAGCAAGATGGCCATGGTTGATAAGGTGGTGGTTGGCGCTGGTGAATCGGCTAGCTTTAAACCAAAGGGCCATCATGTGATGCTAACGGCAGAGTCTGAGGATGCAGTTGCGGTTGGTGATATCGTGAGCTTGCAGTTTAAATTTGAAGGTGAGCATGTCGCTAGTGCAGAGTGCCTAGTTAAGCCAATTAACTCGCTTTCATTTGAGGACTAAAGCGTTCCGTTGATTATCGGCGTTTGACTTAATTAAACGCCGATATGGTCCAAGACGATCTGATTAAAGGCCTGCGGCATGGCAAGATTCATGCCGTGTGTTGCTTTTTCTAGGATATGTACGGCAGCCTCAGGCCATAGTGTAGATAGCTCTTCGATAATATGGGGAAATGGCTCAGGGCTTTGAGCACCACCAATTAAGCTAATTTTAAATTGACTGAGTGGGGCCAGCTCATCCGTATCAAATAGTACTGGCGGCTCATTTTGTTGCAATACTAAGGTCTCAGCATTATCGCGTACCATGCGCTTAAACCAAGGTACCATCTTTTGCCAAGTCCCCTCGCCGCTGACCGAGTCAATAAAGATTTCTAAGCCATCATCAAACGCACCGGAAACAATCATAGTGAGCGCATAGGCCTTAGCGTAAATACTCGCTTCAAGCTCATCTGTATTGCGTAAGCCTGGATCGGCAAGAATTAACGAGGCTATTGCTTCTGGCGCTTGTTGTGCCATGCGAACGGCGACAGCAGCACCTCGTGAATGACCTAGAATGTGCGCCTTTTTAATGTCTAAATGATTAAGTAAAGCTAGTAAGTCAGCAGCGTGCTGCTCTGCACTAAAGCCCTCAGACTCAGGCTCTGTGATGGGCCAATAATGTCGTAGGCTGGGGATAATGAGACGGCACTTAGTAGCAAGAGTTTCTTCTTGCCAGCGCCAATAGCGATGGTCACAAAGTGAGCCATGGACTAATAATAGAGCCTGACCCTCACCTTTATCAATAAAGGCTTGAGTCAGGCCGTTAATGCTTTCTTCTTTGAGTTGTGACACGTGAATATAAACTTAGTACATTTTTAAACGCTCTTGGGCAGTATCAGCCGCAGGAGAGTTAGGGTATTGGCTAATAACACGCTCTAAAGTTTGTTTAGAGCCATCAATATCATTTAGCTCAAGCTTACTTCCAGCAACCACTAACAATGCATCGCCGGCTTGAGGATCTTGAGGGTAAGTGCTGACCATGTTTTCTAAACGGCTGATAGCGCCCCGAAAATCACGCGTAGCATAGTAGCTACTGCCTTCATAGAAACGAGCCCCTGGTGTTAACACGCTATTGGGATGGGCATTGGCGAAGCTATTAAGTGCCTGTGCGGCAGTTTCGTAGTCGCCCTGACGGAATAGGTTGATGGCATAATCATAGTCACGCTGTTCACTAGGATCGCCTACCTGTGGATTAGGACCGAAGTCATAGTAATCCTGCTCGGCTGAGGCCTGTGTAGCGGAGTGACTCATGCTCTCTAACTGACCGCGCAACTGAACTACCTCTTTTTGTAGGGCTTGGATTTGATTGGATAACTCTAAGCGCGATAAGCCAGCCATTTTAAGTTGTGAGCGTAGCTCTAAGATAGCTCGTCTTGCATCTTCATCTTCAAAGGCCATGGCTGGAGTGGTAAAACCGACTCCTAAAAGGGCAGTACTACAAACTAATAAGGATAGTTGACGTTTTAACATGCTTGACATTCCTTGGTGGTTTATTGTTTTGTATCGCAAAATAGATTATAAGCTCAGTATTAAGACTAAGGGATACCCTAGCAGAAAGAGCGTATTTTTTGCAGCAACACATGTTGCTGTTTGTTGCAAAAATAATGCCACAACTAAGTAGTTGCGGCATTATTACAACATCAAGTAGGATGATTACTAGATGTCTTTAGGTCTTAGCGGATGT
>LSQX01223402.1_pt1 | contig 25705 bp, 23 predicted proteins | sample 654561 | NCBI WGS metagenome assembly LSQX01 (sample SAMN04489861, study PRJNA283612) | anaerobic digester metagenome | isolation source: 4 biogas reactors fed with cattle manure at either 37C or 55C with and... | place: Denmark: Kongens Lyngby | collected 2014 | reverse complement strand
CAGGTCGTCGCGATCGCCGACCGCCTTGCCGCCGGTGAAACGTCCCTCGCCGATATCCCCGGCACCGCCTACCGCGTCGAGAAGAAGGTCTGGCGCGGCATGGACCAGTCCGGCTACGTCGTCATCCCGGGCTACCCGGAGGTGAAGGACGACCGGTATGCCTACGCGAGAGCGTTTGCCCTCCATTACGGCGAGCAGGACCCCGTCCGGGGGAGACCGGTTGCCCAGCCGCATCCAAAGACCGTCATAGTTCAGAACCCGCCTGCTATGCCGCTTGCGGGTGCCGAACTCGACCGGGTCTACGAACTTCCCTACACCCGGAGGGCGCACCCCTCCTACGCCGAACCCATACCCGCCCTCGAGCCCGTCAGGTTCTCGGTCGTCACCCACCGGGGATGTTTTGGGGCCTGCTCGTTCTGCGCCCTCACCCACCACCAGGGGCGGATCATCCAGAGCCGGAGCGCCGACTCGATCGTCCGCGAGGTGGAGCGGATGGCACGGATGCCAGAGTTTACGGGCGTCGTCCAGGACGTCGGGGGGCCGACGGCGAACATGTATGCCATCCACTGCGGCCGGTGGGAGACCGCCGGGACCTGTCCTGAGCGGCGCTGTATCGACTGCCCCACACTCGGCCGGAGCCACGCCGAACAGGTCGCCCTCCTCCGCCGTCTCCGGGTGATCCCGGGGGTGCGGCGGGTCTTCATCGCATCAGGCATCCGTTACGACCTGATCCCGGATGACAGCGAATACCTCGCCGAGATATGTGCCCACCACGTCTCCGGCCACCTCAAGGTCGCCCCCGAACACATCTCTGAGCGGGTCGTTGCCTGCATGGGAAAACCCCCCCGGGCGGTCTTCGATGCGTTCAGGGATCGGTTCGAGGCACTCCAGGAGGGGAAGGCGAAACGGCAGTACCTCGTCCCCTACCTCATCTCCGGCCACCCCGGTTGCCGGATGGAGGATATGGTCGAACTCGCCGAGTACGTCCGGGACACCGGGCTCTACACCGAGCAGGTCCAGGACTTCACGCCGACGCCGATGAGCATATCGACGGCGATCTACCACACCGGGCTCGACCCCTTCACCCTCAAAGAGGTTTACGTCCCGAAAGGCCGGGAGAAGCGCGTCCAACGGGCGCTCATGCACTACCGCGATCCGGCAAACTATGGACTCGTCTGCGAAGGGCTCCGCGCCGCCGGGAGGGAGGACCTCATCGGGAGCGCATGGAAGTGTCTTGTCCCGGCGCGGCGGACAAAGAAGAGATGAAGTGATCAGTGCAGGATCGAGCCGGCGGCAAACCCGACGGCCATCGCGAGCGGCCGGTACGGGATCCGGGGGATGAGGAGTGTCGTCACCGTGAACGTGACCGCGAAGTTGGCCGCGGTTCCGGGGGTGACGGCGGCGTTGAGCGTCTGCATCGTCGAGGAGCGCCATTCGTAGGAGGGGGCGGGAGGCGCGACCCATTCCGCGAGGCCGCTTGCCGCCCGCATGGTCGCTGAGCGCCACACATCCGTCTGCGGGGCATCTCGTCTGCAGGTCATGGTATCGGGGGAGTATTCCGATGGTTGCTAAGCTGCTCCCGGATCCGGCGCATATGGTCCCGGTGGCAGGTGAGGCAGAGGGCATCAAGGTTTCCGAGCGTGCGAAGTCCGCCGCATATCGCCGGCCGCCGGAGATCAAAGTGTGTTGTGCGGACGTCGAGCGGGGCGCGGCATCCGGCACACCGGCTGCCCTGTCGCTCAAGGACGGCCCGGGTGGCCTCATGCGTAATATATGCGTTTCCGATGGGTGTATCGTCGGAATACTCCGTGCGCCTGGATCTCACGTGGAGAGATTATACTTCTATCGGATATATTTTGCGGTGAGGGTGCCGCGGCATCGGTTTGAGTTTTCCAGAGATTCACCACTCATCTCCGACAAAAGAAGAGAAAAGCCCAACTCTTCTGAATTGGAGATACTTGTGGTATGCAGTACGAGATCATTGGAGACAACCTCCAGATGGTGACTCTCCGCCTCGCCATGGGTGAGAAGGCCTGTGCTGAGGCCGGCGCCATGGTCAACATGAGCGGGAACATGCAGATGACCACCAACATGAAGGGGGGACTCTTCAAAGGGCTCAAACGGATAACGACCGGTGAGAGTTTCTTCATGACCGAGTTCACCCCTGAGGGTGGTGGGGGGTTCGTCACGTTCGCCGGGAACGTCCCGGGAAAGATATTCACGCTCGACCTCACGAAAGGTGAATTCATCGCTCAGAAGACGGCGTTTCTCTGCTCTGAGCCAGGTGTCGATCTCGATATAGCATTCACGAAACGCCTCCGCTCGGGGATCTTCGGCGGGGAGGGGTTCATCCTCCAGCGGCTCTCCGGGGCGGGGATGGCGTTCCTCCACTGCTGCGGCGATATCATGGAGATGACGCTTGCGCCGGGCGAGGTCGTCAGGGTCGAGACGGGGCTCGTCGTCGGGTTTGAGAAGACCGTCGACTACAACATAGCGCTTGCCGGCGGCGTCAAGACCGTCTTCTTCGGCGGGGAGGGGCTTTTCCTCGCCACGCTGACGGGGCCAGGCCGGGTTATCCTGCAGTCGATGAACGTCGCAAAACTCGCTAACTCCCTGATACCTTACCTCCCCACACAGAGTTCGTCGTGACGGCAGTCTGATAATCCACGCCGAGAGATGAGTACCCGATGAACCTTGTCATGGTGGTGCACGGCCCGGAGGCCTTCGATGCCGGGGACGTCCGGCGCCTGATTGGCCTCTTCTCGCCCCGGCAGGTGCTGGTCGCAGGGGTGATGGCCAGGACGGCCGCTGAGGAGTCGGGGCTTCCGGTCATCTGCACGGGTGAGCGGCCGAGCGTGGTGCTCGGCGCGCTGGCCAGTCCAGCGTGCCTGGTCAACCGGGGAAAAACCCCGGAGTCCGGCCGGATATTCGGAGAACTCGTCTCCGCCCGGCTTCCCGGGCTCATCCACGTCGAGTGTTCAAGTGATACCGTCTACTGCTGGAATCGCGGCGATGATGCACTTGCAGAGGAGATTGCGCGGCGGGCGGGCTACACCCTCTGCCGTGCAAAGAGCGTCGGCGCCCGACAGGAGGGAGTGCGGGAAGTCCGCGGATGCATCCCGGGGGAGGCGGTCTTCGTGAACGGGATCGTCGTCGGGACGGCGACGGCGGAGACGGTCGTCCTCGCAAGCGACGGCGGGAGCTTCCGGGCTATCTCGGGGCTTGACCCGAAACCTCACGGGTTTGAGAAACTCCTCCGGGCGGGTGTCCCGGATATCAGCACGGCCTGGTGCAAGAGCGGGATGGTGCGGCGCACCCTGCCTCGCCAGGGGAAACGGACCGTTCGCGGCGGCCGGGTCATGGTCGTCGACCACTGCGGCCACACCCTCTACGATGGGATCGAGGAGGACGTCTGTGGGGTTCTCGCCGTCGGCGACGATACCACCGCCATCTGCGGGCATATCTGCTCTCATGCGGGGATTCCTGTCTTTGGGGTTGTCGACGGCGATGCCGACGGTATCGTGGCGCCGGGGTTCGCCCCGGGCTCGGTCGTCGTCGAGGTTCTCGATGGCCGGGACGACGATCTCGGCCGTGAGATTGCAGAGGGGCGCGATCTCCTGGCGGACTGCTGGGATGAGTGGGTCGGGGAGACGCTCCGCGGCCTTGCAGGAAGGGTGCGGGTCGTCCTCGATCTCAGGGAGGAGTGAGTATGCAGTGCGCTGAGTGCAAGGGGAGGGGGTTCTGCGGGCTCGAACGCTGCCCGATCATGAGCCGGTTCTACGCCCGGCTCCCGGTCCGGCAGAGCGACCACTACGAGGGGTCGGCGCCGTCAGTCTTTGTCGGGAGTTACGGCTACCCGAAGGTCGCGGGGGGGCCGCTCATGATCGATGACGCCGACCATCCGCCGGACTGGGTGGCGCAGGGGCTCGGGATCGAGGATATCGTGGGACTCCGTGCCCGGACGATCCGCGGTGCCGGGGAGGCAAAGGGGCTTTCCGGGGACATCCAGGAGATCGCGCTCTCAAGCAGCCCGCTCGACGTCGAGGTCAGGTTTGTAAAACCCGTCTCGTTCGATCTCCGGTTCGATGGGACGATCGCCCCGGTCGGTCTCACCGGCGCCATACGGGATATGGATGTCCTCGGGAACGCCCGGGTGGACCGGGCGGTCGACCGGGCGACGTCGGATACCGATCTCGGCGCGACCGACGCCTGCGGGATCCTCAGTGCCTCCGGCATCGACGTCTACCGGATCACCCAGCTCCTCACCGCCGGGCTCCTCGGGAGCGAGAAGAGGCGGCGGGTCGTCCCCACACGGTGGGCGATCACGGCGGTCGACGATACGGTCTCAAAGCAGCTCGTAAAGAAGATCGCGAGGTACCCGCCGCTCTCCGAGATCGAGGTCTACTCGGCGTCGCTCTACGGCAACCACATCGTCTGCATCCTCATCCCCGGCGACTGGAAGTTTGAGATGATCGAGGTCTGGGGGAAGCAGTCGCTCTGGGGCGGAGGGAGCGAGACGATCGCCGTTGACAGTGAAGGACTCACGAAATCCAACTACTCGCCGCTTGCAGGCGCCTACTACTCGGCGCGCCTCGCAGTCGCTGAACACCTGGAGGGCGTGCGCCGTTCGGCACGAGCGCTCATCCTCAGGAACGTCACCGGCGAGTACTGGGCGCCGCTCGGGACCTGGGTCGTGCGGGAAGCGACGCGAAACGCCATGCGGGGCGAAAAAACGGTATGCGCCGATATCGGCGCGGCGACTGATCTCGCCTCCCGGCTGATCGGGTTCACCCACTGGCAGCCCCACAGCAGACTCATCCCGGAGCTGGCAACACAAAGGACGCTCTTTGACTTTTAGAGAGAGCCCTGCCCGTTCCTCTGCTGGATGTAGCGCTCCGTGAGGGAATCGAGGCTCTCGACCTCGTCGACGCTCTTGTCCTCGCGCACCCGGACGAACCGCGGGAACCGGAGGGCGTAGCCGCTTGCGTAGTTCGGGCTCGTCTGGAGTTCGGAGTAGCCGACTTCGAAGACCACTTCCGGCTCGACCGTCACCTCTTTTCCTGAGCGGGCGATCACCTTCTCCTTGAAGAGGGCGTAGAGCTCTGCGAGCGTCTCGTCGTTGATCCCGGTTGCCACCTTCCCGACCGGGAGGAATCTGCCCTGGTCCTGGACCGCGAGCAGGAACGACCCGAACGTCCCGGCCCGCCGCCCCTCGCCCCATTCCGCCCCGATGACCGCGAGATCGAGCGTCTCGACGCCGGGCTTCACCTTCACCCAGAGGCGACCACGGACACCGGGGGTGTAGGGCGCATCGAGGACCTTCACCATCACACCCTCATGCCCGAGATCGAGCGCTGCATCGTAGACCGCCTCCGCCGCAGCGACGTCGGCAGCCAGGAACTGCCCGGTGACGTGGTCGCGGAGCGCCCCTTCGAGGAGTTTTCGCCGCTCGGAGAAAGGCCGGTCCATCAGCGTCTCGCCGTCGAGGTAGAGGATATCGAAGACCCGGGGGACGAGTTCGATCTTCTCCATCATGGCGTCGACCTCATGTTTGCGCCGGAACCGCCGGATGACATACTGAAACGGCATCGGCCTCCCGTCCCGGACGGCGACCGCCTCCCCGTCAAGGATGACATCGTGGTCGGTTGCCTCCCGGAGGAGGGCTACGATGTCGGGGAGGCTCTCCGTGACGTCCTCGAGCCTCCGGGAGTAGATCCGGCAGACATCGCCCACTTTGTGGAACTGGAACCGGCTTCCGTCATACTTGTACTCGACCGCGACCTCGCCGTGCTCCTCGATCTGGGCGGCGATGGTTCCCGCCTGCGCAAGCATCATCTTCACCGGCCGGAACGGTTCGATCGTGACACGGGAGAGCGCGTCCGGGTCGCGCCGGGCGAGGAGGGCGACTTCTCCGAGGTCGTTCATCGCCTGATGGGCATGTTCGACGAGATCGACGTCGATCTCAAACGCCTGTGCGATGGCGTCGCGGACGTTCCCCTCCCCCATACCGATCCGGAGTTCCTCAAGCATCAGCCGCGCGAGGTACCGCCCCTCAAGCGGCCGGGCATTCCCGAAGAGGCCCTGCGCCACGCGGAGTTTCTCCCGCTGCGACCGCTGCCCGCCGGTGGCCGCCATCCGCTCGAGTTCCCGGTAGACCCCGGCGAGTTCGAGTTCCTGGATGAAGAACGACGTCTGCTCTTTCTTCGCGAGCAGATCCTCGACGGCAAGACCGACGTCGCCGGTCGCGTTGATCGCCTCCCGGACGACTTTCCGCTTTGTCCCAGCGACGTAGGCCACGGCGTCGTAGAGAAGATTCGGACCAACGCCGAGTTTCTTCGTGCTCCAGTCGGGAAAGACCCTGCCCATGATGAACCGGACGAATATGGGGAGCTCCTCGTCGTCGAGTCCGGGGAGGACTTCGGCGGTCACCCCGATCATATCGAGGCGCCCGGGGGTCCCTTCGAGACGTTCGCAGACGCGGGCGAACTCCAGAAACAGCATACCCATGATCTCCTGAAGTGTTTGCCGGTGAGGTGAATCAACCCTTCTGTTCGGTAATAGTTGATGTGGGAGCACCGCCTACCTCTCTTCCATGCACCAGGATGAAGAAACGAAAGAGATGCTCCGCGACCTCCTCTGGCTCAACGCCCTGATCGCAACAGAGCTCATCCAGATCACCGAGAACACCTCCCAGATCCTCCGGAAGGCCGCTCCACCGGAGTCCTGCATCGAGGAGCACGCGGCGCTTCGAAAGACGGCGCTCGAGATCGCCGACCGTTACAAGCCCGGGACGATGCTCAGGAAGCACGTCGCGGAGCACCAGTAAGCGGGTTCATCCGCCTATTCTGGCTCGTCCGGCCACGTGAGAGTGATATTTTCTCCTCCCGGCTCCGTGGGGGTGGGGGCGCGCGAAGGGTCATCATCGGCCGCGTCCCCCTCTGATAATGTCGTGATAGTGGTCTCGTTTACGATCGGGGCCGGGGGAGGGTTGTAGGTCGTATTTTCCGCCGTATCAACCGCGTCCGGCGGGTTCTCCCCGGAGACCTGGTCTGTCGGGGAAGGTGCGTAGGGCGTATTTTCCACCGTATCAACCGCGTCCGGCGGGTTCGATGGGGTAAGGGAGATGATCAGCCCCGCGTTCCGCGTGACCGCATCTCCGCCGGTGATTGTGAACGGAGCCGTCCTGCCGGTCGACGGATCGGCGTGGCTGTCGCCGCCGCCGACCGTGAAAGCGTAGCCGTCCGGCGCGGTGAACGCGAGGGAGTACTCCCCGGCCGTGAGAGGGCCGAAGAGGTAGAAGGAAGTATCGGTGTCGTGGTACACCGTGCGGGCCGATGCCACAACATCCCCATCCGTATCGAGAAGGTTGACTTCGACGCCTGTCATGCCGATGAACTCGTCCTGGATCCCGTTCTGATCGTCATCCCTCCAGACCGACCCGAGCACCCACCCGTATGCCTCGGTCGGGGTGTTTGGTGGATAATTCCCGATGAGGCCGACGTTCAGGCTCCCCTGCCCGAACCCGCTCTCCACGAACGCGACGGTTTCGGATATGAGGTGTACATCACTTCTGGTGCAGGAGTAGCCGTCCGGGATAAGGAACTCGACACCCCGGTAGTCGGAGGGTGTGGGGGTCTCGAACCGGTATGATCCGTCCGGGCCGGTGGCGGTGCGATCTAACATCGTCCGTTCACCTATCAGCCTCACGCCGATCCCGGGTATGCCCGGTTCACCGGGGTCAGGTATGCCGTCCTCGTTCAGGTCGTACCAGACCCTTCCCGAGAGAGAGCCGTGGTCTTCATGGTCGGGGCCATCGTGATCGTGATGCTCCGGTGTGGCCGTCGGCGTTGGCATGGCCGTCAGTGTTGAGGTGGGGGTTACAGTTGCTGTCGGCGTCACGGTCGGCGTCGGTCCGGCGGTTATCGGCGGTTTATGGTGTACAACCGGCGCTTTTTTGGGTTTGATCGGCGTCGTGGTGGGTTTCGGTGTCGGTATGGGCGCCGGCCCGAGTTTCACTGCCCAGGCATCCATGTTAACCACCCCATCCTTCCCGGTAGCGTTGAACCGCCCTGCAAAGACGAACTCTCCCGGCGCAAACTCGATGAGCGATGCGGTCGTATCGCCGGGGTTATCGCCGCCGAACGTCCGGCTCCACGCCACCGCTCCTTCGGCGTCAGTCTTGACCAGCCATGCGTCTGTGTCGTCCACCCCGGGATACGCCGTCTCCCCGGCAAAGGCGTAGCCGCCGTCAGTGGTCTCGATGACGGCTGTCGCCGTCTCGTTCACGCCGAAGTCGCCGTAGATCCAGTTCCAGATGATATCCCCTTCAGGCGTGAGTTTGATGAGAAGGGCGTCGGTATCGGCCGTACTGTTATCAGGCCGCTCCGTGAACGTGCCGGCGATGAGGAGATTTCCGTCGGATGTGTTGATCACCGCCCGGCCGAAGTCGGCGTCGGGGCTCCCGAACGTCCGGTTCCAGATCTCGCTGCCAGATTCATCCAGCCGGATCACCCATACGTCGGCCATCCCTGCTCCGGAGGACTCGGTGCTGCCGACGACGACGATATCGCCGCCGGGGAGTCCCGTGAGGGCGTTTGCGGTGTTGTTCCCCACCCCCCCGAACGTCCGGTTCCAGACCTCACCGCCCGTCTCGTTCACCCTGACCACCCATGCCGCCGACCCGCTCCCTTCCAGGGGGGCGATGGAGCCGGCGAAGACGTAGCCCCCGCTTTCCGCCTCGATGACCGCGGCGGCCGAGGCGTTGACGTCCGCCCCGCCGTAGGTCCGGTTCCAGATCTCCCTGCCGGAAGGATCGATCTCCATGAGCCAGGCATCGGTGTCCGCCTGCGCCTCATCCGTGACGTATGTGAGGTTCCCGGCGAAGAGGTGGTTACCGCTGCTCGTCCGGATGATGGCGTGTGCGGCGTCGGCTTCTGTCCCGCCATACGTTCTGTTCCACTCTTCGCTCCCGTCCGGCGCGATCCGGATTATCCAGGCGTCCCGCGCTGCTTCTCCGGCAAGGAAGAACCCGGTCTCGCCGGGGATGACCGCGTATGCCGCCTCATACGCATCGGGCTCTCCATACGTCTGGTTCCAGATGACTACGGGATCTCCGGCCTCTGCCCCTGCGCCCGCGACAAGCGCGAACGCCAGGAGGAAGGCGATCCAGAAACAGGTGCTCCGTTGTATCATACCTCTCCTCATCTCCACCCCGGAAACACCGGCTACGACTCCGTGCCGGAGACCGGTATCCGGCAGGGTGACTCGATCTCGTGCAGGCGCGGGGCAGCACTTTAATGGCGCAATTATTATAATAATCTTATTTCAAAATACCTTCCCGGGTATTCCCGGACGTTCCGCCTGGAAGCAAGACCTCCGTTCCACAACCATCAATACGCTTATGAGCAAACCCTTGATAGAAGACCGGCATGAAACTCTTGTTTGTTATTGCACCTGAACAGTTCAGGGACGAGGAACTGGATGTCCCGATGCGTACCTTTGAGGAGGTCGGGATCGGCGTCGATATTGCCTCGACCATCACCGGTACGTGCACGGGGATGCTTGGAGGAACTGCAGAAGCGTCGATGACGCTTGATGAGGCAGATTCCAGCGACTACGATGGGATCGTGGTGGTGGGCGGCAGCGGTTCACAGGATCATCTCTGGGATAGCGAGAGGCTCCAAAATCTCGTCCGATCATTCTTTGAGGAGGGGAAGGTCGTCGCTGCCATATGCCTTGCGCCGGTTGTCCTTGCGCGGGCGGGCATCCTCGTCGGGCGGCAGGCGACGGTCTACCGGAGTGCGGAGGCCGTCGCGGAGATGAAGAAGGCGGGAGCGAACCTCCTCGATATCCCGGTCGTCGCGGATATGCAGGTCGTGACCGCAAACGGGCCCACGGCTGCGGCCGCGTTTGCCGACACCATCATAACGAAACTGGAATGTTAGACGATACCGGCACCGGCGGCGTGAACCGGGCGGACTGCACCCTGGTGATCCCTGCATACAACGAGGAGAATCGGATCCGGTCGCTCCTTGAGGACGTATCGGGATTTGGAGGTGATCTCATCTTTGTCTGTGATGGGACCGATGAGACCCCCGTGGTCATAGGTGCGTTCGCGGCCGATCACCCATCGCTCGCCATCCGGTGCCTGACGTTTCCTGACCGGCTCGGGAAAGGGGGCGGGATCGTCGCCGGGTTCCGGGAGGCGTCGACTGCATACGCGGGCTACATGGATGCCGACGGTTCGACGTCTCTCTCGGAGATGGAGCGGCTTTTTGACCGCCTCGTGGCCGCCGACGCCGCCATCGGGTCGCGCTGGCTTCCTGGCTCCGTCCTCCCCGTTCCACAGGGGTTCCGGCGCCGGGTCGAGAGCCGGCTCTTCAACCTCGTGACCAGGGCGCTCTTCGGCCTCGACTACCGGGACACCCAGTGCGGCGCAAAGGCCTTCCGGCGGGAGGCGCTTGAGAGAGTTCTCCCTTTCATCCGGTCGACGGGGTTTGAGTTCGACGTCGAACTCCTCTGGCGGCTACGAAAGAGCGGCTACCGGGTGGAGGAAGTCCCGATCACCTGGGAGAACCGGGATGAGTCGAAGGTGGGGACGGGGGATGCAAAAGAGATGCTCTCTGGGATGATCCGGCTCCGGTTCGGGTGAAGAATAAGTTTAGTCCACCTGTGGAATCTCGATGATCCGGTCAACGACCGCCGCTGGCAAAAAAGCCGGTTTGGTCAAACGTTGCTTTGTTTATGGGGTATTCCTTCTGTGAAATCTGCATCGGCGATGCCAATGGCGTAGTGATCCCGGATCCTCTGGCTCGTGATCCGGCCGAGATGTCATCCCCGCCGTCCTCATCCCTGCGGTATACGATCATCTGGTGCTTTGATTTACATATCTCCGCCTGAAGAGAGATTATCTGGCAGGCGGAGGAGATCGTTAGAGACGGGCTGAGATCTCCGGAACAAACCGCCGGGTTTTAAGGATCTCCGCGCAAATTGACTCTTCACGGTGGTCTGGTGTTTGAGAAGACGATCTACGTGGAGGAGATCAACGGCGGGGTGCAGGTCGATGCGCCTTTCGTTGTGGATGCAGTAGAACTCCGGGATAAGAAGGGCGGCAAGTACATCCAGCTCGCCATATCCGACCGGACAGGCCGGGGGGCCTGCAAGGTCTGGGGAACTTCCGACCAGACCGTGGAGCAGATCGAGGCGTTCTGCCGCGCGATCCAGGTTGGGGAGGTCTACCGGATAAAGGGCTACGCAAAGGAGTTCAACGGCGCCTGTGAGGTGAACGTGAACGACGGGATCGCCTTTTTCGCCGACCCGATGCCGCCGGAGGCGCTCGACTCCTCCGCTTTCGTCTATACACCCGTCGATGCCGGGAGCGTCCGGGAAGGGCTTGCCCATATGGCCGCCCGAATCGAAGACCAGGGGGTATACGCCCTTGTTGCGCGGGTGATGAACGATGCGCCGGGTTTTCTCGATGTTCCCGCGGCGAAACGCCGACATCACGCCTATATGGGGGGACTTGCGGAGCACACCCTTGAGACCGCGGAGATCGCGCTCTCGATCGCGGGCACCGTCCGCCGGGGGGAGATGGATACCGATGTCATTCTCGCCGGAGCCCTCCTCCACGATCTCGGGAAGGCGGCCTGTTTCCGCCGCCAGGGGTTCTCCTTCGTCGCGCTTCCCGGTTACTCACTCGTCGGGCACACCGCGCTCGGGGCTGCCGCGCTCATGAAGTTCTCCGCCGGCGTCGACCCGGCGCGGTTCAACCACATCCTCCACATCGTGATGTCGCACCACGGCCCCCACGGTGAGGTCCAGCCCCGGACGCCCGAGGCCTGGGCGGTTCACTTCGCCGACAACGCGAGCGCCACCCTCCGGAGCATCTGTGACGATGTCCGGGGGCTCGAACCCGGGGAGGAGCGGCCAGGGGCGTTGACGCGGCAGATGGTCTACCGGTTCTAAAAGGGAGGGAGAGCGCCCCCTCACCCCTCTATAGCGCTCCCTCTCTTCGCCGGAGGCGTATACGTCCTGAGCATCAGCGAGAGCGAGACGACCGTCACCGACGAGAGGGCCATCGCGAGCCCTGCAAGTTCCGGACGGAAGGTGATGCCGAAGAAGGGGTAGAGCACGCCCGCTGCAAGGGGGATGAGGGCGGAGTTGTAGGCAAACGCCCAGAAGAGGTTCTGCTTGATCCGGCTCATCACCTTCCGGGAGAGTTCGATGGCCGCGACGGCGTCGATGAGATCGTCGCGGATGAGGACGATATCGGCACTCTCGATCGCGACGTCGGTCCCGCTCCCTATCGCGATCCCGACGTCCGCCTGCGCAAGCGCCGGTGCGTCGTTGATCCCGTCGCCGACGAACGCCACGACCTCGCCCTTCTCCTGGAGGCTCTTGACCTCCCGCGCCTTGTCACCGGGCAGCACTCCTGCATGGACGTTCTCGATACCGGCCTCCCGCGCGATGGCGTTCGCCGTCCGCTCGTTGTCGCCGGTGATCATCGTGACCGAGAGACCCATCCGTTTCAGTTCCGCGATCGCCCCCTTCGCCGTCGGTTTCAGGGTATCCGCAACAGCGATGATGCCCGCAAACTCAGCCCCGGCGGCGACGAGGACCGCCGTCTTCCCCGTATCCTGGAACGCAGCCATCCGCTTTTCCACCTCATCCGGGACGGTGATACCGTGCTCCTCGATGAACGGCCGGTTCCCGACCAGGACCTCTGTTCCTTCCACCAGAGCGCTCACTCCCCGGCCGCCGAAGGCGCGGAACCGCTCCGATGCGGGGACGGTGATCCCGGCGGACTCTGCCCGCCGCACGACCGCCTCACCGAGCGGGTGCTCCGAGTTCTTCTCGACCGCCGCTGCGACCGAGACCAGCCGGTCCTCTGGCATCCCGAACGCGACGATATCGGTGACGTCCGGCCGCCCCCGGGTGAGCGTCCCGGTCTTGTCGAAGACGGCCGTGGTCAGGCCCTCGGAGATCTCAAGCGCTTCGCCGTTCCTGATCAACAGACCGAGTTCGGCGCCCCTCCCGATCCCGACCGTCACGGCGGTCGGTGTGGCGAGACCGAGTGCGCAGGGGCAGGCGACGACCAGGATGGATATCAGCACTGTGAGCGCAAAGAGGAGGGTTTCATCGAGGGCAAAGTACCAGACGAGGAAGGCGATGGTGGCGATCGCAAGGACGGTCGGGATGAAGTAGGAGACCGCGACGTCGGCGATCCGCTGCACCGGGGGCTTTGATCCCTGGGCATCGCGGACGAGGCGGATGATCTGCGAGAGAACCATGTCCTTCCCGATCTTCTCCGCCCTGACCCGGAGGACGCCGTTCACGTTCAGGGTGCCGCCGACGACCTCATCGCCCTCTCGTTTGCCGACCGGGATGGATTCACCGGTGATCATCGACTCATCGACCGAACTCTCGCCGCCCACGACCATCCCATCCACCGGGATCTTCTCCCCCGGCCTGACCAGGAGGATGTCGCCGACGACGACCGCTTCGATGGCGACCTCGACCTCTTTATCGTCCCGGATCACCGTCGCGGTCTTTGGTCGGAGGCCGACGAGATTCTTGATGGCATCAGACGTTCTCCCCTTCGCCCGCGCCTCAAGATATCGCCCGAGCGTCAGGAATGCCGCGAGCATCACCGCGGTCTCGTAGAAGTTGAAGTCGGGCGTGAGGACGATGCCAAACGTCCCGAGGAGGCTTGCGCCATAAGCGACGCCGATCCCCATCGCGTACATGACGTCCATCGTCAGCGATCGGTTCCGGAGCGCGGCGGCCGCGGCCTTGAAGATGGGGGCGCTGACGTAGAGAAAGACCGGCAGGGTTATGATGAGCATGACCAGGTTCACGGAGACCGGGAGGGCGTCCGCCCCGGGCATCCCGAGGATCATGTAGAAGAAGAGCGGGATGCTCACCGCAAGCCCGACGGTGAACCGGCGGAATTTATCCCGGAGGTCTTCCTCGTGCATCCTGGCCTCGGTGTCCGCGGAAACCTCCTCCATAAGCCCGAGATACTGGTACCCGGCGCCCTCGACGGCGCCCCGGATCTCGGATGTTGTGACGAGTGCAGGGTTGTAGACGATGTGCGCGGTCTCGGTCGCAAGGTTGATCTGTGCCTCGTAGACCCCTTCGAGCGCGGTGAGCGCGGTCTCAGCCACCCTGGCGCAGGAGGCGCAATGCATCCCACCGATCCTGATGATGATCTCGTCGCGTAAGACTGTGAAACCGGCAGCAGCAACCGTCTGTTCGAGATCTGCAAGGGTTGCCTTAGCCGGATCGTACTCGACCACAGCCGTCCCGGTCGCGAAGTTCACCCGGGCGTCCGAGACATCTTCCCGTCCCTGGAGAGCGCGTTCGAGGTTGAGGGCGCAGGATGCACAGTGCATCCCGGCGATCTTCAGTTCTGCCTTTCGTTTTTCCTCCGGCATAATCTGTTCATCGCTTTGTGGGGATAAATATCTGCACCTGTCTTCGAACAGCTGCAGCCACACGCGAGCGGTGGAGGGGCCTGAGAGCGCGGATACGGACGCACCTTGGTATATACAAAACATTATTATATTAATTTCCGGATACTATCGCCCACCCGGAGGTGGTTATGGTGCAGGGAAGGAACGATCCAGCAGGAGAAAAGCGGTATGGCGGTGAACGAACGGCGTCGGGAGCGGATATCAGCAACCTGACCGATATGCTGCGGAATGGCGATCCGACCGATCGCCGGAGCGCTGCCCTCGCCCTCGGTGCGCTCGGGGAGTGGCGGGCAGTGGACGCCCTGATCCGGGCACTCGTCGACCCGGCGCAGGGTGTCAGAGAAGCGGCGGCAAACGCGCTCGTCATGATCGGGACGCCGGCGGTCGACCCGCTGATCGCTCTCCTCGAGCGCCGTGAAGTCGGGCATGGGGAGGGGCTGACACAGGTAGATCTCCTCGGAGGGGTCGAGGGCATACCGCCTGCAAAAAGAACTCTCCTGCACGGCGGAGGGATTGTGCAGCATGATCTCTTCGGCGGTCCGGGGGGTATCAGCTCGGAAAAGAGCCTTCGACACCCCGGGATTGCACAGCACGATCTCTTCGGCGGCCCGGAGGATGCCAAAGAGCATGAGGCACTCTTTCCCGGTGCACTGAGGGCGAGCGTGGTTTCAGAAGGCATCCTCCCCGGTGCGGGGATACGGCGTGCTTATGCTGCTGTCATCCTTGGCGAGATCGCCGACCCCGCGGTAGAGAGGGTTCTCACCCGGGCACTCTCTGATCCCGAGCCCGGTGTGCGGCGGGCGGCTGAGGATGGTATGGTGCGGTTTCGGGAAAAACGCGGGATGACCACAGAGACCCCGCCGGCGCCCCGGTGATGCCGGAGCGAACCATCCATTTTTTGGCGTGCCGGAGTATCTGCGGACCAGAGAACCGTCGTGGGGGCGGTAGAACCGGGAGTATATATGGGTGGACCTCACAAGTTAGACACCTTAGGCGCCCCGGGTGCAGCCATGACCCTGAACTCCGGGAGAGGCATACCGCCTCTTCGGAGCACTCTGATGTGGGTCTTCACATTCCTGACTGTACAAGAGAGCAGCCGCCGGGCATAGATCTATTCCGGGCGTGACGATATGCCGCGCAAGGGGGTCGGACCGGCGGGCAGTCTCTACCACCCCCGGGGGAAAGACCGCTCCATCGTTCTCTTACGAGTTTTGCCGGTGTTGGCGGTTGCCTATCCTGAACAGCGAGCCCGGAGGAGACATGGGATCTCTTTTCCGGGTTCAAGAGAGTTATACCATGACAGCAGAAACAACCGGAAACTATGCCATCTATTTCTGTGGCAAATGCCATCACCGATGGGAAGGAGAATCTACCAGTAGACCCGTCAAATGTCCGATATGTCGAAACTACAGCACCATCGGACGGACGGAACCGAGACGCCGGTGGAGGTAGTGACGGGCGTTGCCGTGAGTCCGGGAAGCCATGTGCGACCGGAATTGCACGCCCTTTACCCCTCTCTCTTTTGAAGAACACCCCGCCGGACAGGGTCCCTGGACGCCTCCTGAGATCGTCTTACGCAAGTTATTATATCGACCCTTTGCCATACACCGGCCACGGAGGCGAAAAGATTGGCACAAGAGAGACGGTTCAAGATCGATCAACTCCGGGCCGAGAAGGATATTGACGGTCTGGTCGAGGCTCTTCGGAGCGATGACGGCCTGACCCGCCAGCGGGCCGCTCTGGCGCTCGGGGACCTCGCCGGTGCTGAGGCGGTCGGCCCGCTCATCCGGGCGCTCGGCGACCCGGTGACGGCGGTGCGGGAGGCGGCGGCGGACTCGCTCACGCTGCTCGGGAGCCCGGCAGTCGGTCCGCTGGTCGAACTCCTCGACAACCCTGAGGCGGCGGGGAGATACGACGAGTCGGCGGCGGCCGAAGGCCCGGTGACCGTGATCGGCCCCGGCGGTCTGACCCGGGATATCGAGACCGGGAAGGACCTCCGGCGGGTCTACGCGGCCGCCATCCTCGGCGAGATCAACGATCCCGCCGCGATCGAGCCCCTCGTCCGGGCGATCAGGGATCCTGGCGACGACGTCCGGTGCCAGGCAGCGGGGGCCATAACGAAGTTCGGCGCCGATGCGGTCGTGCCGCTCACGGGGCTGCTCACCGACCCTAACCCGGATATCAGGATCGTCGCGGCCGGTATCCTCGGGGATACTGGGGCTGCTTCGGCGGTGGAGCCGCTCATCGGGGCGCTCCGGGATGATAACGACGACGTCCGGGGGGCGGCAGGAGGAGCCCTCATGCGGATGGGCGATGCCGCGGTCGAACCGCTGATCGCGGCGACGAAGGACGCCGACCGGAACGTCCGGCTCTACGCGGCGGGGGCGCTCAAGTACATCGGCAACCCGCAGGCGATCGCTGCTCTCCAGGATCTCGCCCGGGGCGGGGATGATGTGGAGAGGAGCGTCGCGGAGGATGCGATAGAGGCGATCCGGATGGTCCGCAGGGAGATGGCGGAGGTGCCGACGTCGCGGTGAAATTCAGAAAAAGTGGTGCGGCGAACCGCCGCATCAGTCGTAGTCGCGGAAGAGCGCGGGATTCTGTCTCCTGATCCACCACCGCCGGACAAAGTATCCGGCCCCGGCGAGCACCAGGATGGCTCCGCCTATCAGGGCGACCGTCCCGAGCGGGAAGTCCGGGATCGCCTCACCGACCGGCACGGCCGTGGTCTCTGTTTCGGTGGGATGTATGGTTGTTTGCGCCGCCGTCTCCGCCGCGGTCGCGGTCGTCACCGCAGTGGTCTGCTCGATCCCGCTGATCGCAAAGAGCGAGAACCCGGGGCTTGCCGCCCTGAACGTGACCGTTGTCCCGGCATCGTCCACGACCCACGTCGGGAGAGCCTCCCATGCCGTGCCGTTGTAGCGGTAGAGCACGATCCCGCCCGGGGCGAATCCCTGTTCTGCGAGCCACGCGGCCGGGATGCTGAAGGTGATGTTTGCACCGGTGATCTCCTCGAACCGTGCCGGCGTCAGTTCAATGTACTGGTATGGGGTTCCCGGCGCCGGGGGGATGTCGGTTCCCGGGGAGGATTGTACCCACCCGGTGACGATCAACATATTGAGCCCGGTGCCTGTCGCGGTGATCGTGCTCACGGCGGAGTCTCCGCCGACGTTATAGCCGCCGCCCGGCCCGACCGTCGAACCGCCGCCACCGCTGCCACCCCCGCCGCCGGAGGACGGTGACGTGACGGTGATGGATTTACGTATGCTGTCGAACCCGAAGGCGTTGTATACCTGCAGCGTCACCGTGTAGGTGCCGGGTTCGGTGTAGGTGTGCGTGGGGTTCTGCCCCGTCGATCCGGCGGTTTTGAGGCGCCAGACGTCGTTCGGGTAGGTAGTACTGTTGCTCTGCCCGCCCATGAGTACGATACTTCCGTCCGGCATCACGACGCTGGTGTGTTCCCACCGTGCCGACCATTCGGCGTGCTCGGCCACCTGCGTCCACGTCGCGCCTTCATCGGTCGAGCGCCAGATGCTGTTACTATAACCGTGGCCATGCCCTCCCATGAGGACGATACTGTCGCCGATTGAGACTGCCGCATGACCGCGTCGCCCTGACCATATGGCATCCGGGTCTTGCGGTGTGATATTCTCCCAGGTTTTGCCATTGTCGGTCGACCGCCAGGTGTCGTTCAGGTAGGTGGTACTGTTGTTCATCCCGCCCGTGAATATGATGTTTCCGTTCGGCATCGTGACCGCCGCAGGGTATCTCCGTCCCTCCCACCCGGCCGCATCGATCTGGTTCGTCCACTCCCCGCCATACGTCTCGTCGCCAAAGTACCACGCCCACCCGTCCGGGTCGCCGGTCGAGGTGTCGGTGAACTGTACCGTCAGAGGTGCGGTGCCGGAGGTCATGCTGGCGGTGAACCCGGCCTCGGGCGGTGGCGGCGTGACCGTGATGCTGTCGGTATGGGTATTACTTCCCCCCCCATTCCAGACTGTCAGGGTGACCGTGTAGGTGCCGGGGACGGCGTAGGTGTGCGTGGGGTTCTCCTCGGTCGACGTTTCCCCGTCGCCAAAGTCCCACTTCCAGGTGGTCGGGTTGTTGGTTGATTGGTCGGTGAACTTCATGGTGAGCGGTGCGGTGCCGGAGAGCGGCGTGGCGCTGAATTTAGCCTCGGGCGCTGGCAACGTGACCGTGATATAAGCTACCTTTTGCGTGATGTTGTGGCCGTCGTCGTTGTATGCCTGTAGCGTCACCGAGTAGGTGCCGGGTTCGGTGTAGGTGTGTGTGGGGTTCTGGTGCGAAGACCCGGCGAGCTGGAAGCACCAGGTGTCGTTTCTGGCGCTGCCGCCTGCATCAAACCCACCCATGAGAATGACACTCCCGTCCGGCATCGTGACACTGGTGTGGTCGACTCTTGCCGTCCACCCGGCGTCGGGCAACTGCATCCATGTCATCCCGCCGTCGGTCGATCGCCAGGTATCGTTCAGGTGGTTCATCTCCCTGTCCAGCCCACCCATGAGCACGATGCTCCCGTCGGCGAGTGCGACGGTGGTATGACCGGTTCTCGCCGTCCACCCGGAATTCGCGTTCACCAACGCCCAGTGTTCGCCACCATCGGTCGACTTCCAGATGTCGTTCAGGAAGGTATTGGCTGCCCCTGCCCCTACCCCTCCTATTCCGCCCATGAGGAGGATGCTCCCATCTGGCAGTGCGACGGTGGTGTGACCGGATCTTGCCATCCACCCGGAACTCTCGTTCATGCATATCCATGTGATCCCGCCGTCGGTCGACCGCCAGGTGTCGTTCAGGCACCACCAGGGCGACGCAAACATACCGCCCATAAGTACAATGCTCCCGTCCGGCATCACGACGCTGGCGTGACGGTTCCTTTCCATCCATCTGGAACTCGCGTTCACGCATGTCCATGTGGCCCCGCCGTCAACCGACTGCCAGATGTCGTTCTTAGGGCCGCCAAGCCACTCACCAATATGGTCATAGCCACCCATGAGTATAATGTTCCCGTCCGGCAGCGCAACACAGGTGTGATAAATTCTTTCTGTCCACCCGGAACTCGCGTTCACCAACTCCCAGATTACACCGCCGTCGGCCGACCGCCACGTATCGTTCAATCGGTCACTGTCATCTTCCCCGCCTATGAGGAGGATACTCCCGTCCGGTAGCGCAACGCTGGTGTGACTGGTTCTTGCCGTCCACCCGGAACTTGTGTTCACACATGTCCACTCTCCGCCATAGGTCTCATCGCCGAAGTACCACGTCCACCCGTCCGGGTCGCCGGTCGAGGTGTCGTTGAACTGTACCGTCAGTGGTGCAGGACCGCCGGTCACGTTGCTGATGAAGGCTGCTTCCGGTGCGGCGCCCGCCGTGCCAACCAGCAGCGAAAGAGCTGCAATAAACAGAAATAGCACTGCCCGGGGAGTGCTCCTGGATTTTCTTGCCATCGAAGAGTTGAAAATGTTAGAAGTTATATGGATTTCGCTTTGGAAATTCTGGTCCGGGGGGATTTTTCCCGTGTATACGTTCGTAAAAAGTCACCGATTTCCCGATCCTGTGCAATATTATTCTTTCTTTCGTATCGGAGCTGGATTCAAGGTTGTGGAGATATTCCATTGCATCTTGCGTCGCTTTAATCGTCGTCCCGAAGAGTCCGAGATTCTGCCCGTATCTCCACCGGCGGCAAGCACCCTGAACCGCCGACGAACCGGGGCATCCGCGTATTCTCCAGCGCCGGGCACGGCATTCCTGGAGAGCGGTACCACAGCGGTGTGCAGCCCTCCTGGTGTTGGCCGGGAGACCTGAACCCGGATCGGCGGCGGCCCTGCATACGGATAATACCATGAGCGAGCTTCTGAGCGTACTGCTGATCGGGGTGAGTCCGGATAATCCCCCGGAGGTGCTCTGCGGATGCAAACGGGGAAGTAGCCCGTCCCAATTCCGTATCAAAGAAAGTGGGTGTTCCGTTTCACTGCATCAATCATAGTCCCTGAAGAATGCGGGGTTCTGCCACCCGATCCATCATCGCTGGATAAAATATCCGGCGCCGCATCGCCAGCACCATCTGGAAATCTATGGTTCGTGTTCCTGCTCGATGGTCCGGCTCTCCTGCCTGAGTTCTGGAATCCAGTTCACGACTGTTTGCCAGACTGGCATCGTATCGACGCCGGAATATGTGCGGATCAGTCTATCCCGCATTCCTGCCATCTCGCGCCAGGGAACGGTGGGGCTCCTGATCCGGATGGAATCTTCTTTGTTGCCTCGCCGATGACCTCGAACTTCCTGATGACGGCACTCTGGGTCTTATCATAGGGGCAAAACTCCTCATAGGTCATTCCCGCGACAAACTCCCCGATCTTCGCCATGGCATCGGCGATATCAGTAAGGTAATCTCATACAATGAGGAGATCCCGGATGACCCGCCCACGGATCTCAGGGCGGAGCACCGTTTCCGGTACAACATCCACGCGAGACGCGAGTTTTTCCTCAAGGTACTGTGACACCCCGACAAAATCAAAGAGATCGGCACCGGTACCGAACCCGGCCAGTACGTCGATATCACTGCTCTCTACCTGCTCCTCGCGGGCATATGAACCGAAGAGGGCGATGCGATCGACGTGATATCGTTCCTTGAGTTCATCCTTCAAGGACCGGAGGATCTCAAGGACTTCGGTGCGGGTCTTTATGTGTGCCACGTTCCTCCTCTATGTCACATTTTACCGCCGGATCACTTTAACTTATAGATTTTCGGGTCAAAAACATCGTACAGGGCACTCATTTGGGTTCACTTTATTCGTGCGGGCAAACGGTGAAAGAGGATGCCGATACCTACCCTCGCCTCCTCACCCGCACCGACTCCGCGTGAGCGTGGAGACCTTCCGCGTCGGCGATCGTCTCCACCACGTCGCCTATCGCCTCGAGCCCCTCCCGCGTGATCACCTGCACCGTCGAGCGCCGGCAGAAGTGGTTGACGTCAAGCCCCGAGTAAAGCCGGGCATACCCGGCGGTCGGGAGGACGTGGTTCGTCCCCGAGGCGTAATCGCCGCAGGCCACCGCCGCGTAGGGGCCGACGAAGATCGACCCGGCGTTCCGGATGCGGTTCAGGACGGCAAGCGGGTCGGCAACCTGGATCGAGAGATGTTCGGGGGCGACGCCGTCGACCGCCGTCACCGCCTCGTCGATGTCGCGGGCGACGATGTAGCCGGAGTTGCCGAGCGCCCGGTCGATGACCTCGCGCCGTGCAGCACCCGCCGCCATCCGCACCACCTCGGCGCCGACTGCATCCGCTATCCCCGCATCGGTCGTCACAAGGACGCAGGCGGCGTTCGGGTCGTGTTCCGCCTGGGCGAGGATGTCGGCCGCGATGAACGTCGGGTTTGCGGTTCCGTCCGCGAGGATCGCGATCTCGCTCGGTCCCGCCGGGAAGTCGATCTCCGCCTCGTCCCGGAGGAGCATCTTTGCCGCGGTGACGTAGACGTTCCCCGGGCCGACGATCTTCTCGACCCGCGGGATAGACTCCGTCCCGAGCGCCATCGCCGCTATCGCCTGAGCGCCGCCGACCCGGTAGACTTCGTCGACTCCGGCGATATCGAGTGCGACGAGGGTGAGCGGATTCACCGGCGGCGGGGTGCAGCAGCAGATCTCAGCGACGCCTGCAACCTTCGCCGGGACGGTGCACATCAGCGCCGTCGAGGGGTAGGCTGCCCGCCCGCCGGGGACGTAGGCACCGATCCGGGAGAGAGGCGTCGTCCGAACGCCAAGGGTGATCCCCGGCTCCATCTCCTGCAGCCAGAGGTCGCGCCCGCGTTGCAGTTCATGGAACTGGCTGATCCGCTCCTCCGCCTGGACAAGGCTCTCGACCAGCCGTGCGTCCACCTGGTCGTAGGCCGCCTCCAATTCTTCGGGGGGGACGATGATCTCATCGAGGTCGATGCCGTCAAATCGCTTCGTCAGGTCAAGGAGGGCGCTGTCACCCTCTGAACGCACCCTTCCGATGATCTCGGAAACCGGTCCCTTTGCCCGATCGAGGTCCGACCGTCGCCCCGCAATCCAGGTCTCGATATCCAGCGCCTGCCACATGAGGAAGAAAGTCGGTGGGCTGAGGCGTTAAGGTTTCGGAGTCTGGTTCTGCTGGGGAGGTGGATCAGCAGGATAGTCTACTACAATATATTCGTTTAATATTATAAAAATAGTTAAATATATTGCCGCCTGACTGCCCGGCCGCATGGCACGAAGAATGTGGATGCCTCTACTCGGCATCATGGTAATACTGCTCGCCGCAGGCGTTGCCTCCGCCGCAGCGCAGGAAGCGGCAGATCCGGATGTACTCCGGATAGCGACGACGACGAGTCTCTACGATACCGGCCTCCTCGATGAACTTGAGGATATGTATGAGAATATCTCTGGTGTGGATGTCCAGATCACCGCCCAGGGTACCGGCCAGGCACTTGATACCGCACGGCGCGGGGATGTCGATCTCGTCCTCGTCCACTCGCCGGGGCTTGAGGAGGAGTTCGAGGATGAAGGCTACGGCATCAACCCGCACTGCTTTGCCTACAACAACTTCCTGATCGTCGGGCCGGAGACCGATCCGGCAGGGATCCAGGGCATGACGCCCGAGGATGCTTTTGAGGCGATCTACATCGCCGGCACGAATGACACGGCGGGTGTGGCATTCGTCTCCCGCGGTGACGACTCCGGAACACACAATCGGGAGCAGCAGATCTGGAAGACGGCCGGCCATGACTACGCGGAAGATATCCAGGACTCCGGGGCCTGGTATATCGAGACCGGGAGCGGCATGGGTGAGACCCTGACCATCGCGAACCAGAAGGAGGCTTACACCCTCACCGACATCGGAACCTACCTTGCCTTCAAGAGCGATCTCAACCTCATACAGCTCGTCACCGAGGGCGACCAGCTCATGAACCGCTACAGCGCGATCGCGGTCAACCCTGAGATGAACCCGGGCGTCAACATCGATGAGGCGAACAGGTTCATCGACTGGCTCGTCTCAGATGAGACCAAGGAGTTCATCGGAGAGTTCGGCGTCGAAGAGTTCGGCCAGTCGCTCTTCATCCCGCTCTACCCGCCCGAATGCATGGAACCGCCGTTCAACTGCACAACCTGTTCCGGGGAGGAAAGCGCAACGGCATGAGATAGGGTGACAGAATCCGCCGCCGGACGGGGGAGATGGCGGGCGGCGGAGATGCCATCCCCACAGGGGGGTTCCCGGCAGGAGAGGTGCACCGGGGCGATTGTGATTGATGGTTGACTTCCAGGAACCGTTAACTATTTACCCCGGGCCGATCATCCTGACGCGCTGGTATGACGACGAATACGACTTTTCTGATGGCAGCCACCACCGCAATCCTGCTCATCTTCGCCGCCTGTGCGGGATGCACCGGGACGGCGCCTGAAGGGAATGAGACGCCTGGTACTCCCGGCGGCGGAGCAAGCATCCTCAAGATCGCCACCACGACGAGCCTTGAGAACACCGGACTCCTTGCAGAACTCGAACGGGTCTACGAAGGTCAGACCGGGATGGATCTCCAGTTTATTGCCCAGGGGACGGGGCAAGCCCTCGATACCGCACGGCGTGGGGACGTCGACCTCGTCCTCGTCCATTCGCCGGCTCTTGAGAAGCAGTTTGAGGACGAAGGTTACGGCATCAACCCGCGCTGCATCGCCTACAACTACTTCATCATCGTGGGGCCGGAGGCTGACCCGGCAGGGATCAAGGGCATGGGCGCGGTGGAAGCGTTCGAGGTGATCGCCATCGCCGGTGAGAACAACACGCCGGGCGTGGCCTTTGTCTCGCGCGGCGACAACTCCGGTACGCACAACCAGGAAAAAGCGCTCTGGAAAGAGGCAGGCTATGATTACGACAAAGATATCGTGAACGCCGGGGCCTGGTACGTCGATGCCGGCAAGGGCATGGGCGATACCCTGATCCTCGCCGACGAGAAGAAGGCCTACACCCTCACCGACGAAGGGACATACCTCTCGTTTGCGAACCGGCTCACCCTGGTGCCGATCATCAGCGAGAGCACCGAACTCATGAACCGCTACAGCGCAATCGCAGTCAACCCCGAGAAGCATCCGGGTGTGAACGCGAAAGGAGCCGCGGACTTCGTCAACTGGCTCATATCCGATGAAGGAAAGCAGCTGATCGGCGAGTTCGGGGAGGAAGAATTCGGGAAATCGCTCTTTATACCCCTTTATGCACCCGAGTGCACCGGACCGCCGTTCAACTGCACCTGTGCAGAGCCGGTGCCGACGCCCGCGTAAAGCCGTAGACAAGGAGGAGAAGGGGGGGTGAGACCGCATGGTGAGCGCAAACCCTATCATCGAAGGGTTCATCGAGGCCATCAGGCTCATCATCTCCCTCGACCCCCAGGTCGTCGAGATCACCATCCGGTCGCTCTACGTCTCCCTCACCGCCACCTTCTTCGCTGCACTCATCGCGCTTCCCATCGGCGCGCTCATCTACTTTTATGAGTTTCGAGGAAAACATGCGGTCGTCTCGACGCTCCAGACGCTGTATGCGCTCCCGACCGTCATCGTTGGCCTGATAATGTTCCTCCTCCTCTCAAACATCGGCCCGTTCGGGTTCCTCCGCCTCCTCTACACCCCGGGCGGTATGATCGCCACCCAGACCGTCCTGATCATACCCCTCCTGATGGGGCTGACGGTCTCGGCTCTCTCCGGGATCGACCGCGACAAACGTTACACGATCACCGCGCTCGGCGCAAGCAGGCTCCAGACGATCACGACCATCATCGTGGAGTCCCGGTTCGCGGTCATGTCGAGCGTCCTTCTTGGTTTCGGGCGGGCGATATCCGAGGTCGGGACGGTGATGATCGTCGGCGGCAACATCCGGGGCGCCACCCGCGTCCTCACCACGGCGATCGCGCTCAACACGTCGATGGCGAACTACTCCGTGTCGATCGCGCTCGGGATCATCCTCCTTGCGGTGGCGCTCGGCGTGAATATCGCCCTATCTCTCGTGCAGAGGCGGTGATGCGATGACGATCATCGAAGCACACGGTATCAGGAAACGCTACGGCGATCTCGAGGTCCTGCACGACGTCGACCTCACGGTCGAGGAAGGCGAGATCATCGGGCTCATCGGGCCGAGCGGTTCCGGGAAGAGCACGTTTCTCCGCGTCCTCGACCTGATCGAGCCTGCAAACGAGGGAAGCCTCTCGATC
>LSQX01284395.1_pt1 | contig 25713 bp, 22 predicted proteins | sample 654561 | NCBI WGS metagenome assembly LSQX01 (sample SAMN04489861, study PRJNA283612) | anaerobic digester metagenome | isolation source: 4 biogas reactors fed with cattle manure at either 37C or 55C with and... | place: Denmark: Kongens Lyngby | collected 2014 | reverse complement strand
CCGCCCTTGAGGGGCGCAGCCAGCAGGATATGCTGATCATTGACACCTTCAATCCGGCTGGGATAGCGCCGCCATTCGCCCCTGACATACGCCTCTAATTCCACCCGCTGATTAATGTGGATGATCTCCTTCATCATCTAGATGTGCACCACCAGTCACTGCCGTAATTGCCTGTAGCTGCTTATAAGATTATACTCTGATAGGCCTGATTCCTCTAAGTTTGAGAATCCTCCGCCCGTTTCTCAGTGACCAGAAGCCCTCGCTCCCAAGCAGCGGCATTGACTTCCTCCAAGCGGTCCACGGCCCACTGGATAGATTTTGTCTTTGCTGCTGCGATGAAACAGACGCTGCCTGTGGGGCAGGAGGCAGTGCGGCCGCTGCGCCCCGCCATCTGGATGAGAGTCCTGGCATCATAGAGATCATCATGGGCATAGAGCACAATTACATCTGCCTTGGAGACGGTAATGCCCCGCTCCAACACACTGGTTGTCACTATCACCGATGGAGCAGCCTGCCTGAACTGCTCTCTTTGCTCATTCCTTTTGGGATCCCGGGAATGGGTGCCAAAGATAGGGATATCGGAGAGCTCTAAGGAGGCGGCTGCTTCCTGGGCTACTGCCTCTACCAGCCAGATCCTGGGGACAAACACAAACACGCGGCTGCCAGCTGCCAGGCTCTCTGCAAGCCGCAGCCAGAACTCCTTGGGCAGGTGAAGTGCCGGGGCCTTCTCCCTGCCCCTTCGACCTCCCCTTCGCTCTGGGACAAGGTGCCGCCGGTCAATAATCACCTTGGGCACCGGTACTGGATAGCCGTGATGGCGGGCCGGCACCGTGATCAAGTGGACAGCCCCCCGCCGGGCTGCCTTGAGCATAGCGGGGGATGGTGTTGCAGTCATGAACACTTTGAGGCCGCGGGGCTTCACCGTCCGCTGCAAAGCCCGGTACAGCACAGCCGATCCCGCATAGGGAAAGGCATCTGCTTCATCCAAGATCACCAGATCGAAATAGCTGTTGAAGCGAAGCAGCTGATGAGTGGTGGCTATCACCAGCTGGCCCAGATCCTCAGGGTGCCTGGCACCTCCGTAAAGGGCAGTGCTGTTAAGAGTTGGAAAAGCAGCCTTTGCCCGCTCCGCAATTTCCACCACTACATCCCGGCGAGGGACGGCAAACACTGCCCTAAGTCCGGCGCCAAGAGCCAAGGCCAGCCCCTCAAAGGCGATTTCCGTCTTTCCGGCACCACAGACTGCCCAGATAAGACAGGCCCTTTCGTCTTCTTTGGGAGCCCTTTGAAGAAAGCTGTGGATGGGAAAGCCCCTGGACTTGGCCGCGGCGAGAGGCTCCTGCCTCTGCTCCCCGGCACCTGCCTCCCGGCCGGGATTGGGTAGATAATCATCCAGCCAATCATCGACATACCCTTTGAAGTCCGCAGCCGCCTCGGCTTGTGCCCTGGTCAGCTCAAAGGACAGCTGAGGCTCAAGGCCGGGGAACACCTGCCGGGCCTTAGGTACCTCCTCAAAGCTCCCGTAGTAGAGCTCCCGGCAGCTGCGGATCTCGCCGAGGCTGCGGCAGGCGAGGCAGACGACGCAGTTTGATCTGCCGCAGAGGGGACAGTCGATTTCCTCAAACTGCTGCCTTTCCCCACAGCGGCAGCAGACATGGTAATCATCCAAAAGCGAGAGGATCCCCGGCCAGATCTCAAGTCTCCCTGCCAACGCGCATGCTTGCAGGAGATCCCGCAGCGGATAGGACTCTGTCTGTTCCCGCTGCTCAAGTAAAGAGCGGACTTCATCATAGCAGAGCACCCGCCCCTGCAACAGCTGCCCGATGGCCTCCAGGAGCTCTAAAGAAATGCCGGCAGAGACATGGGCCCCGGTCTCTATCCGTCTAAACTCAATTTGCCGCCAGTGGCCGAAGCCCCGCCTGCGAAGGTGCTGCCGGACAAGCTCCATCCATGATCTCACCACCTGGGAATAGCCCGGTTGGCCCCCTCCCTTGCCCCAGGCTGCTTGCCGCCCCCACCGGGGGCGAAAGCCGGCAATTGCCTTGAGGAGGCGGCGATGAGCTGGCCAGGGATGTCGGGAAACCGGATGGATGAGGCTAGGATGGATGAGATGGGTAGAAGAGAGAGGGTGATAGGCCAAAGCCCTACCCTGTAACTCATGGGTGATGAATACTGCCAGATCAATGGGCAGGGGCTGGGCTGCGGCAAAGGTGCGAGTATAGCCTCTGCCGGCCAGCAGTGCGCTGTCCAGGTAGGGATCATGGGTGAAGCCAAAATGAGCCCTATCCTCTCCCAAAGCCAAATAGAGATAGTAAGATGCCATTACTGCTCGATGGATCGTTAAAGGCAGAGGCTCTTCAGGGCCGCGGCTGGACACTTGCGTGCGAAGCTGCTAGCTGTTTCCTGGGCTAGCCCCCCCGCTGCCAGGTTGATGCTGAGGGCCGCAGTCCGGCCGGCTGGTCAAGCGCTCTACCAGCCCAGTGTGCCGCTCCCTGCCCCGCACCTGCCGCACATAGATCGCCAGTGCCCGCCTTTCTCCAACCAGGACTACCAAGCGTTTTGCCCTGGTCACTGCGGTATAGATCAGGTTGCGGTTCATCAGTGAGGGCAGCGTCCAGGCCAAGGGCATGACTACCACGGGATACTCGCTTCCTTGGCTTTTGTGGACCGAAACGGCATAGGAGAGCTCCAGCTGGTCCCAGTCACTCCGCTGATAGGCTACATAGCGGATCCCCTCAGCATCAGCATACTCCACCACCAAATGCTGGCCTTCCCGGTCCAGGGACACTATCCGGCCCATGTCGCCGTTGAAAACCTGCTTGTCATAGTCGTTTTCAGTCTGCATGACTTTATCCCCCACCCGGAATACATTGCCCCCATAGCTGACCTCCTCTTTCCCGGGCTGGGGCGGGTTCAAGGCTGCCTGGAGATGCTTATTGAGGATGTCTGTCCCGGCTTTGGTCCTCCGCAGGGGCGACAGGACCTGGATGTCCTCCACTGGGTCTAGGGAGTAGTGGGAGGGCAGCCGGTGCTGAACCAGATCGACGATAAGTCCCGGCAGGTTGGCGGTTTCCGTCTCTTCGATTAAGAAGAAATCCCCTCGGGGAGAGTTAAGCTTGGGGTATTCGCCCCGGTTGATCCTGTGGGCATTGGCTACAATCAGGCTGGTCTCAGCTTGGCGAAATACCTCGGTTAAGCGGACACTGGGAATCACACCAGCAGCCAGCATATCGCTGAAGGGCTGGCCAGGCCCCACCGGCGGCAGCTGATCGGCATCTCCTACCATAATCAGGCGGGTGTCGGGGGTGACCGCCTGCAGGAGATGGTAAAACAGCCGCAGATCCACCATGGAGACCTCATCTACGATCACAGCATGGGCTTTGAGAGGGTTATCGGCATTGCGGCGAAAGTGCAGGCTGCTGCCGCCATCGCCATCATATCCAAATTCCAGCAGGCGGTGGATAGTCTGGGCTTTCCTGCCGGTGGCCTCCGCCAGCCGCTTGGCAGCCCGGCCGGTGGGGGAAGCCAAAAGTGTTTTCCAGCCCCAAGCGTCAAACATTTCTAGGATCAGGCGCACGATGGTGGTCTTGCCTGTCCCGGGGCCTCCGGTGATGATCAAAAGGGGCTTTTGGCAAGCCTGCAGCACAGCCTCCCGCTGCTGGCTGGCCAGCTCTATCCCTACCTTCTTTTCAATGTCAGCCAGTACCGGCAAGAGGTCCAGCTGGAGGGTGTCTTGAACAGCCGCCATCTGCACCCAATCCCGCAGGCGCTGGGCAATCTCCTGTTCCATGGCCTGCATGAAGGGCAGGTAGACGACTTCCTTACCTTCCAGCACATCCATCTTGACAGTACCGCTGACAGTCAAGGCCTGCAGTTCACCTTCAATGAGATCTGAGGGGAGTTCCAAAATCTCTGCTGCCTTCTTTACCAGCTCAGCAGCTGGCAAGAAGACGTGCCCCGTTTCCATGCCCTGCTCCAGGGTATACTTAAGCCCAGCCCGGATCCGCTGGGGAGCTTCCCGGTCGATTCCCAAATTGCCGGCAATCCGATCAGCGATGCGAAAGCCGATGCCCGTCACCTCATCAGCCAAGCGATAGGGATTCTCTTTGAGGACAGCGATGGCGTTCTGGCGGTACCGGCGGTAGATGCGATTGGCATAGGCGGTGCTGATCCCCTGCCCCTGGAGGAAGACCATCACATTCTGGATCTCTTCCTGCTCTGCCAGGCCTTCCTGGATGGCCCGGGCCTTCACCGGCCCGATTCCCTCAACCTCCAGCAGCCGCTCGGGGTGTTGTTGAATGATCTCCAAAGTCTCTAAGCCGAAGGCCTGTACCAGCTTATCGGCGATGGCCGGCCCCACACCTTTGATCAGGCCTGATGCCAGGTAATTCTTGATGCCCTCAATGGTGGCCGGCATGATGGGTTCAGCTTCCTCAACCTGAAACTGCCGCCCATACTGGGGATGGGTTGTCCACTCCCCCCGTAGTCTGAAGCTCTCCCCTGGGTGTATGGATATAAACCTGCCGACGGCGGTGATGGGCTGCTTCTGCCCCTTCACCGCAAAACGGGCTACGGTATAGAGGCTTTCCTCATTGCGGAAGGTGATGCGCTCAACCGTCCCCTCCAAAATCTCGAGTTCCAACACACTGCTCCCCCCGGATATGCCAACTACCAGGATTGTTTCCTGATCGGCCTCATCAAGTCCTGCCTCTGGCTCCGGAGGCTGTACCAACTCAATCCGGCATCTCATCTACCAAGCCGGCGGCGATGGCCCACAGCGCGATCTGGGTCCTATCTTCCACCTGGATTTTCTTATAGATATTGGTCACATGGTTTTTCACCGTATGGGGGCTGATGAACAGCTCTTCCGCGATCTCGGCATTGGTCATGCCAACAGCGATCAGAGCCAATACTTCTTTTTCCCGGGGGGTGAGCCCGGCGGGAAACCCGTGCCTGTTCTCTTTTTCCGACAGAGGTCCGCTGTATTCACCGGTTTGTACATACTTACGCGGCTTGCCCATACGTAGTCCCCCGCCCCTCTTCCCACTTACTCCATCCTATTCAGGGTCAGAGGGATTGGTGCCCTAGCGGACGACCAGCTGATCACCTATTCGTGTGGCGGTGGCTGCCGCTGTACCTGCCGGCAGCTCTAAGACGGCGAAAGCCTTTTTCCTCATGCTGGGCCCCCGGCGGTGCGGCGCCATCCTGTCTATAATATGCACCACTCTGTACCGCCGGTCCAGATAGATGGCATCGAACTCAAATCTCATGCCATAGCTGTGGATGGCCCAGCAGGGGTAAAGCAGCAGCCCTTCCCCCTCCTCTAGGCTTGATCGGCCCAAAAGGCCTTTGGCCCGGGTCCAGAAGGAAGCGGCTTTCTGTATCCGATCGCCGAGAACGATGCCTCGGGTTTCGTTAATGACTGTCAGCAGCTTGGCCATTCTGTCCCTCCTGACTATAGATCCGGCAGTCCCGGCATAGCAATGGCGGCGAGATTGACGTCGATCATGGGAATCCTGGCAGCCAGCTTTACCTCTATGCCCCCGGAGGGCTCAGTGAGCACCACCGTGCTCGCCGGCAGGCCCTTGACTTCCTTGACTACAATTCGATAAGTCCCTGCCGGAATACCTTTGATCTGATAGGCACCGGCAGTACCCTCGACTTGGGTATCCCAGGCAGCGGTACCGCTTACTCCCACGACGACGCCTGTAGGAGCTGCCTGCTGTCCAGTTAAGTCATAGTAGGTGACCCTGCCGGCGATGCTGGAAACACCTGTGCCGGCCCCGCCGCCGGAGGAACACCCGGAGGCGGCCGCAGCCAGGATAATCACTAATAGCCACCACAGCCGGAACCGCCGGGCCTTTTCCGCAATCTGTTTTTCCATCGATACCGCCTCCCCTCAGCGGAGAATTGCCAGCCGGCCCTGGGCCTTGACTGTCTTGCCCCCGCCCACCGGCCGAGCTGTAACCTGGTAGAAATAGAGTCCGTTGGCTGCGATCCGGCCCCGGCCGTTGCGTCCATCCCAAAGGAAATAGTGGCGCCCTGCAGCCTTGGTTTCAGCCGGAAGAATCCGCACCAGCCTCCCCGACACATCGTAGATGCGGGCTTCTACTACCGCGGGCTGGTTGATGGTGTACCCCAGCTTCAAGGGCCCGGTCATATCCCAGGGATTGGGATAAGGCAAAACGTCCTGGAGAGACAGATGCCCTCCATCAAAGACAGCCTGGATCTGCAGGCGTTTAACCTCTCCCGGATTCAAGGAAAAAGTGCTGGTGCCGAAAGACGCCAGAGGCCTTTGAGTTCCACCGCCCCGGATACCCTTGCTCCCCGGCTCCATCAGGGTAATCTTCCATGCCCCAGCATCCCAGTTACCCATCCAGCTTAAGGTGATCTCACCAGCATCGGCAGCCGTGGAGTTGTTTTGTATGAAAACATCCCAAATCAAAGGTTCATCTAAGGAGCGGTAGTCTGCTGCCAGGACTGTGCCTGATAGAGCGGCGGCAGTGAAGCCGCCGGCTCCGGTACCGGCTCCATCGCCTCCTAACCAGAGGGTAGGCCCCTCCACCGGAGGGGGTTTCTCCAGATCGTAGGCCGGATCAAAACCTGCCTTCACCCCCGGCACTACTCCCAGATAATTGTAGCGGTCCTGCTTATCACCGGCGGTGACAGATAGCTGCAGGCTCCAGCCGGCTCCCGGGCTGCCTCCAGCGCTCGCCACGCTCCCCACTCTTTTATGCCCGGCTGTGCCCTTGGCTCCCAAAGCACCCATCCCGCCGGCAGCAGCAATGGGGATGCCTGCTCCTTTGGCAAGGCTGGATAAGTCAATATCTCCCATCACAGCCTCCGGCGGGATCACCACCTGGAGAGCCCGCCGGGCCAAGATCCAATAGCCGGACCAAGGCTGTAATGTATTGGCTGGTACGTATCCCCCATCCTGATAAGTCCACAGGCTCCGGGATACCCAACCCTCCGTGACGGCCTCCTCCCAGGAAAGTGAGCGCCCCTGATCGGCTGCAAATCTCACTCTGTCCCAGCGAACCGGCTGCAGGAAGGGACAGCCAACCTGATTCCAACCCAGCTTTAAGGGAAATTGAAAGCCCTTGCTGGGAGCGTAGGCCCTGCCGTTTACTGTTACTTGCTGAGGGCTGTCTGGCTTCCACCAGTAGCCCCGATAGGGAGTCACCCTTTCCAAGCCTGGGCCGCTGTAGATATAGCCGGGGGTGCCGTCCTCTAGTGACCCCCACCGGGCCAAGGATGGGCCGAAAATCGCCGTTGGATCATCATCAAAGGGAGACATGGGCACTGACACCATCTGCAGTCCCTGGGGAAACTGATTGGACACTGTGATGTCATATAAAGGGTCATATTCAATTACTCCGGTCACTCTGCCGAAGACTTCCCCAGAAGTGCGATAAGCAATGGCGGTAATATTGTTATTGCCGAGCTTTAGCGGCACAGGCTCCGGAGTTGAGAACTTGCCCTCCGCCGGCAGCGTGATATAGGGTTGATCGTTAACCACAATTTCGACTCTATCCACCTGGTCTGTGAACTCATCCCGGACTGTTACCTGGATGGTCTGGGAGGCTTTGTTGGTGGGAGTTGTGATCCACAGGTCTATTACCGGCCTATAGATCAAAGTCCTAGTTTCTACTGTTTCATTGTAGGCGCCGTCGAAGGCTGTTGCTTGTATAGCGTTTGATCCTTCCTTCAGCCTAGGAATCACCGCCTCCCAGCTTTCACCGTCTAAATCTGCCCTGACACTTACCCCAATGTCTACTACCCGGACCAACACCAGGCTTCCCACCAGGTTTTCATCCTGCACCGTGCCCTTTACCCGGATGGAGTTATCGTGAATGACGATGCCATCTTCCTTAGGAGAGGTAATCTTTAAGACAGGGGGAATGCTGTCGATGACGAGGCCCGTCCTGGCGGTGCTGCTCAGCAGCCCCTTAATCTCCAGATCCTCAGCTATCATCTCGATCTGGTATGCCCCATCTTTCAGCACCTGCCCGTTCTTGAGCTGCCCGTTCCAAGTCCAGGAGTGCTGCCCATCCCTGAGCGGCTCGCCTGTCCGCCACTCTTTGCTCCACAGTACATCCCCTTTTTGGCCCATGAGGCCATGGATATCCCTTACCTGGGCATGCAAGGCCTTCACTGTCTCAGAAAGGCTGTAAGTAACCTCCAGCAGATACCCGGCTGTTGGGGAGTAGGGAGGCAGGTTATTGATACTGACTACCGGCGCAGAGATGTCATCGGCTGTGCCGCTGATGGGGCTTTGGGCAATGGGCAGGTAATTGACCAGTCCCAGATAGGAGCGGTCCCGCCGGTCCATGATATATGCTTCGATGACTGCGGTATTTAGCGTATCCCACCAGTTGTGGCTGGCGTTGACATCACCGGCGTTGTCTTCGTTCCAGACATACCAAAAGACGTGCCCGGGATTGGAAACGATCTCCGGGTCATAGAAGAAGTTGTTGTAGTTGAGGCGGGCAGGTTTCCCCTCCAGTATATAGACAGCATAGTCATTGGGCTGGCGGATGCTGAAGTCGTTGTACTCGATGACATCCTGGCGGCCGCCATCGTTGACAACTCCGAAGGTGTTGCTCTTAATGGCGTTGTGGGTGATGGTGATGCCAGGAGATAAAAAGGAATAGATGCCCCACGAGTTGCTGATGATGGAGTTCTTTGTGACCGTCCCCTGGGAGGTGTCTAGATATAGGCCGTAATCATTGCCGCTGACGATGTTTCTTTCCAGCAGAAAGCTGGTGGCCCGTTCCAGATGGATGCCGCTGAAGTTGGAGCTGAAGCGGCAGTTTTTCACAGCCGGGCTGCCGCCTGAGACATATAAGCCCCGTTGGGCGTACTCTATTTCGGCGTGCTCCATGATCACCCGGCCGCCGAAATAACCGTCGATCCAGATACCGCCCCATTCGCCGATGCCCCCATCTTCTGCTAAGCCGAAATAGACCGGTTTATCCTGGGTCCCTTCCACCCTTAGAGTGCCGAGAACCCGCAGCACCCCCCGGTTGGTATAGGGATGGTAGGTGTGATAGCGGCGAAAACGCACCTCGGTCCCGGGAGCAATGGTCAATGTAGCACCCTGGGGAACAAGCACATCTCCAGTGACTATGTAGGGGCTCTTTTCCGGCACCCAGCGCTCGTTGGCCCCGGTCTTGCCTGAGACTATGGTAGCTGCCAGAGCAGAGTGCGCGGCCAAAAGCTGCAGGCCAAGCAGCACCAAGATTATGAGGCCTGCTTGTGGCATGAAGGAAAGCCTCTTCCATGTTTTCATTAAGTCTTTATTCATATTTCCACCTAACCACTAGATAACCGTATATGCCCAAGAAGCGGCCGGCATCTTCACACGGTGACTTGTCCATATCTTCGCGTGTAAATCTGATCATAGACTGGTAAAGGCTTCGATCAGTTGAATGACTGCCGGCCCCAGCAGGATGATAAACAGACTGGGGAAAATGAAAAACACCAGGGGAAACAGCATTTTGATGGGAGCCTTCATTGCAGCTTCCTCTGCCCGCTGGCGGCGGGAGCGGCGCATCTGCTGGGCCTGTACCCTAAGTACGTTACCGATACTAACTCCCAGCTGATCAGCCTGGACGATGGCGGCCACAAAGCCGGAAAGTTCCTTGACCTCTGTCCTGTTCCCCAGGTCCCTCAAGGCATCACGCCTGGGTTTTCCCATCCGGATCTCCTGGAGAACCCGCTGGAACTCCTCTGCCAAGGGGCCTGATTCCCTGGCAGTTACCCTGGCTAAGGCAGCATCGAAACCTAAGCCGGCTTCAACACTGACTGTCAGCAGATCTAAGAAGGAGGGCAGGCTTTTTTGCATGGCCCCTTGGCGGGCTTGAATCCGCCCTTTTAGCCAAAAATCGGGAAGGAGCAGCCCAAAGCCAAAGCTGACCAGAGCGAACAGCGGCTGCCCAATAGCCTCGGCAAACAGGAACCCCCCGCACGCGGCAGCGATGATCACCACCAGGTACAGGGCCAGGAACTGGCCGGTCTCCAGCCCGCCGGGATTGCCCGCCAGAGTCAGCTTGCGTCTTAAAGAATTGCGCCAACCCACCGGGGTAACCCTAATCAGCCAGCGGCTCATCTCCGTCAAAAGGGGCAATACTGCCCGCTGCAGCAGGGGCTCATCCGGCACAGCAGGCGCCGCAGCCACCGCAGCCCTTTCTCCGAAAACCCGGCCTAGACGCTCCTCTACACGTTCTTTAGGTTCATAGACAGCCAAGGCCGCTAGATAGGCCGCCAATCCCACACTGAGGCCAATTGCTGTCAGCAAGAGAGCCAACATCTCTCCATCACCTTACTTACACATTGATCGTAATGATTTTGCGAATAGCGATGATTCCCGCCAGCTGACCGAGAACCCCGATGCCCAGCATAACTTTGCCCATAGGATGCACGATGAGCAAGCTCAAGTAGCTGGGGTTGAGTACCCCGATAAAAGCCCCGATGGCCACCGGCAGTATGCAGATGATCACTCCAGATATGCGGCCTTGGGCGGTGAGGGTCTTAATCTCACCTTGAATCCGCACCCGCTCCCGAATGGTTTCAGCAATGGTATCCAGGATCTCGGCTAAATTGCCGCCCACCTGTCGTTGTATGAGCACTGCCGTCACCATCAGGTCTAGGTCCTCATTGCCGGCCCGGTGGCCCATGGCAGTCAACGCCGTCTCTACTGGAATTCCCAGGTTCATCTCCTGGAGAGCCCGCCGAAACTCCCGGGAGATGGGAGGATCCATCTCCCGAGCCACCATTTCCAAAGACTGCAGGAAGCTGTGGCCGGCCCGCAGGGAATTGGCCATCAAGATCAGCGAATCCGCGATCTGCCCGCTGAGGGCCGACATGGATGCCCGTTCCTTGCGAATCAGATAGAGCTGGGGCAAGATCAGGCCTATCAAGAGAAAAAGCAGCATCTGCAGTAAATCGCCCCGGCTGATAACAACACCCAAGAGGCCTCCCACCAGCCCCACAAAGCCGTTAAAGGCCAGAAACTCGCCGGCCTTCAAGGGTATCCCCGCCCGATGCAGCCGCAGCTCCAGTTCACCCCCTGGGTCCACGGCGATGAGTTTACCCCAGTGGCCCTGCCACCTCTGCCAAAACCCCGCCGCCGGCTTCTCCTCGACAGGCGGGCTCTCAACTGCAGCCGCAGCCAGGGGGCTGTAAGCAGCCCGCTCAAAACGCCTTTGAATGCGGCTTTCATCTGACTTGATGATGAGAAGCAAGTAGACTAGGCCGGTGACTCCGACAAACGCGATTAGTGCCCAAAACATCGTACTGCCCCCTAAAAGCCGCCGAAAAGCTCTGGACTCAGCCAGATGCCAGCAGCCTCCAGCCGGTCCATGAACTTGGGCCGAATACCGGTGGGATAAAAGCTGCCCAAAATTTTGCCCTGTTCATCTACGCCCTGCTGCTCAAAGCTGAAAATATCCTGAAGAGTGATCACATCACCTTCCATCCCCTGTACCTCAGTAACCTGAATGATCTTCCGGCTGCCGTCGCGCAGGCGGCTGGTCTGTACAATTAAGTCGATGGCAGAGGCGATCTGTTCCCGAATAGCCTTTACCGGTAGCTCCATCCCTGCCATCAGCACCATGGTCTCCAAGCGGGACAGCATATCCCTGGGTGAGTTGGCATGGCCCGTTGTCAAGGAACCGTCATGGCCGGTATTCATGGCCTGCAGCATATCCAGTGCTTCACCGCCCCGGACCTCCCCTACTACTATCCGGTCAGGCCTCATCCGCAAGGCGTTCCGCACCAAGTCTCGGATGTTGATGGCTCCCTTTCCTTCGATGTTAGGGGGCCTGCTTTCCAATGACACTACATGGTCCTGCCGCAGCTGCAGTTCTGCCGCGTCTTCAATGGTGACAATCCGTTCATCGTGGGGAATAAAGGACGACAAGACATTGAGCAGTGTTGTCTTGCCGGAACCGGTTCCCCCGGACACCACGATGTTCAGCCTCACCCGCACACAAGCTTCTAGAAACTCGGCAATCTCAGGGGTTAAAGTGCCGAACCCGATCAAGTCTTCTACAGTAAAGGGGTCAGCGGCGAATTTACGGATGGTAAGCACCGGCCCATTTAAGCTCAAAGGGGGAATAATGGCATTGACCCGGGAACCATCGGGCAGGCGGGCATCCACCATGGGCATGCTTTCATCGATTCTGCGGCCCAAAGGGGCGACGATCTTCTCCACGATATGCATCACATGGTCATCATCCCGGAAGGCGACATCGGTGATCTCCAGCCGTCCGGCCCGCTCTACATATACCTGTTTGGGGCCGTTGACCATCACCTCTGAGATTGTGGGATCATTGAGAAGAGGGGTAATGGGGCCGAAGCCCATCACCTCATCGATGATATCCCCGGTGATCCGCTGCCTCTCTGCCGCAGACAAATGATTCGCTTCTTCCTCGATGATCTGCTCAACCACCTCTGCCAGCTTCCGCTCCAGCTCCTGTTTCTTAGCCGGATCTTCGGTTCCGGTAAGCAGCGCTGGATCCACCGCTCCCACCAGCTCTTCGTGGATTTTGCTTTTCAGCTTAACAAAAGGGTCAGCTTTCCGAACCAGAGCCGGCCGGGGCGAAGCAGCCCCAACCTGAGGCTTGGGCTGCCTTACAGCTGGGCCAGATTCCTGATGATGCTTCTTCTCCAATCTCCGAAGGAGTGACATAAGGGTTGTTCACCTCTCCCCGCGGCGGGGCTAGACTACGCCCTGCGGCGGTGCAGAATTCTGCCGAAAAATCCCCGGTTGACCGCTGTTCTTCCAGGGGCTGCCTTTATCTCTTCGCTGCCGGCTAATTCTTGAGCCAGCTCCCGGATACCCTGGCTGATGGGAGCCCTTGGGTTAGATAAAACAAAGGGGACTCCTGTATTGGCTGCTTGGATAGCCAAGCGGCCGTCACTGGGGATTCTGGCGCAGGTAGAGATCCCCAGCTTGTCCTCTAAGAGGCTGGCCTTAATCCCGATATCCTCTGCATCCCGGTTGACCACCAGCTTGGTCTTGTCTACCGGGTAATCCAGGACCCCCTGCATGACATCTAAGCACAAGCGGACATTTTTCACTGTGGGAATGTCTAAAGTAGAGATAATCGCGATCTCATCGGATTCATCCAAGGCCGCTAATACCGGCTCATGGAAGTTCTGGGCCGTATCGATGATGATGAAATCTGCCAAGGGCCGCAGGCTTTCGATTACCTGCTTTACATGGCCGCCCCCCACCAGCTCCGCCTCCTCCGGCCTCATCGGGGCAGCCAGCACCTTGAGGTTCTGGGAGTATTCATATAGACATCCCCGGACTTCTTCAGTGCCCCACTCGCCTGCCTCCACCACATCGACGATAGTCCGGCGGGGCTCGAAATCCAGCAGTACCGGTACATCGCCGAACTGGAGATCCAAATCGACGATGACTACCTCTTTCTCCAGCTCATGGCTGATCAAGGCTGCCAGATTGGTAGCAATGGTGGTCTTGCCAACTCCGCCTTTGGCGCTGAAGACTGTGATGACCTTTCCTTTACGCTCCGGCAGATGGGGGCCGGGAACCACCTGGAGCCAACGCCTCGACTCCCGCTCATAAGCATTGTGCAGAGTGTTTACCAACTCATCGGCTCCGAAGGGCTTGGTCAAATAGTCCCGAGCCCCGGCAGCCATTGCCTGCCGCAAGTACTCCTGTTCTCCCTGGACCGACATCATCACAATGACGCTCCGGGGTACCTCGGCAGAAATCACTTCAGTGGCGGTGATGCCATCTACCGGCTTCATATTGATATCCATCAAGATCACATCAGGCACCAGCGCCCTGGCTTGGTTAATGGCCTCTTCACCGTCGGCTGCTTCCCCCACCACTTCAATATCCTGCTGAAATTCCAGCAGCCGCCTGAGGCTGTCCCGGGTGGGGGCAGAATCATCGACTATCAAAACCCTCAATCGTCGACCCACAAGTGCTGACCTCCCCTCTCCACATCCTCATCACGCCAAAGCTCCAAGTTATCTGCCGGCTCATTGCCCTTGAGGATATGGGGTGTGACAAAGAATACCAGCTCAGTTTGGCCGATCTGGAACTGGTCACTCCTAAACAGCTTGCCAATAATGGGCAAATCGCCTAACAGGGGAACCTTGTGCACTTGTTCTGACTCGTTATTCTCCAACAGTCCGCCGATTACAAAGGTAGTGCCGTCCTCAATGTAGATCACCGTCTCCGTCCGACGGGTCTTCATAGCCGGCAGCGTCAGATTATCCACGCGGATGCCGTTGGTCCAGTCTAAAGTAGAGACCTCAGGCTTCAGCTTCACTTCAATGGAACCATCGTCCAGGACAATGGGCAGGATCTCAAGCTTGACCCCATACTCTTTCCAAAGGATCTGCAGCTCCCCATCCTTCGGCACCACCACAGGGATCTCTCCTCCGGAAAGGAAGGAGGCTTCTCTGCCGCTCAGGGTAAGGAGGCTGGGAGCCGCCAACAGCCTTGCTTTGCCGGCATCGACCAGTGCCTCCAGCTCGGTTCCGATGGGCAGCAGCCTCACAATGGATTCGCCGATCATCAGTTCTCCGAAGAGGGCTTTATCCGGGATCAGTACTCCCCTGTCAAGTGAGCCCCAAGTGAACCCCAATTTTTCCAGATCGCTGCGGCTGGCCTCGATGGCCCTCACCTTGATCAGCACTTGGTATGGAGCTGCCACTCGGATGAGGTTCACAACTTCTTTGCCGAAGGCACCGGCGACCTGTACCGCCCGCTCCAGCTGGTTTTGGTCTGTGACTGTGCCTTCCAAGAGCAGCTTCTCCCCGACCAAACTCACCTTTATAGTGGGCAGGCCCAGCACGGCGCCGATGATCTCACTCAAAGAAGGCTCTGGAGCCTGCGGCTTGGGCAAGACTTGCAGGCGGCTTACCACTTGATCAGCAAAGATGCCGGCAATGGCCTCAGCTCCGTGGGCTTCCTCCTCATTGGCGACAGTCCCATCCAGTACTACTGCTCCCTCAAACACCTTGACGGAGATATTAGGAAGCCCAATGGCTTGTTGAACCTTGCTGGCCAAGTCTATTTCAGGTTCATCTAGAGATCCTTCAGCGGCGCCCCCGCTCTCTGCGCCCTCTATAGGGGATTCCCGTTCCAACAGATCATCCTCAGCGAGCTTGGGGCCAGCCGCTCCCGGCAGTTCTCTGGCCGGTTCAAGGGCCGTTGACTGCTCCGGATAGCCTGCCGTCCCCGGCACTTCGCTGGGCAGAGGGCCTAAGGAGCCGGCAGCATCGAGTGGCTTTTCCTCAACTATCGGACTCTCGACCTCGATCAGCGTCACCAGGGGTACCCCGAAGGTGGCGGCCAATCGTTCTGCCCTGAGCTTGCGGAATTCATTGGGCAGCTGGCCCTCGATGACTATGAAGCCGTTAAGCTCATATACCGCAAGGCTCTCCTCAGCCAAAGCGGCGTCCATATCCGGTACCACGGTGCTTAACTCCAAGGGTGGTTCCTCGGGTACCGGCTCTTCGCTGGGCTCTATTTCATCTGCTGCCTCCAGACCCTCTGCATCCTCCTTGAGTACCAAGAGGTCCACAACTTCCAGACCCAAGGCCCTGGCTGCTGTTACCGCCCGCCGCCTTGCCAGTTCCGATGCAGCTTCACCTTCCAAGAGCACCGTGCGGCCGATCAGGGTGGCCTGGATGTTGGGATCCTGGAGATAGTAATCCAGCCGCTCTTTTTCTTCGGTAAAATCCTCCTCGGGCTGCCCCTCTACCTGGAGCAGGTCAATGACCTTTACCGGATAGAGCCCAGCGATGGCCCTGATCCGCTCCCGGGAATGGGCTGATTCAACAGTCCCTTCTAGAAGGACAGCATCCCGGACCACCCGGGTTGAGAGCCTGGGATCTCCAGCTTCTTGCTGGATCTCATGGGCCCAATGGTTGACATCTGGAGCTGGAACCAGCCCCTCCTCTACGATACTTTCAGCGGCACTGTCAGACACAGTTTGAACAGTCTCTACTGGCTGCGGAGAATCCTTACCTTCATCAGTTTCCACAATGCTTGAAGATTCATCGAGGGGCGATTTCGGCAGCTCAACTTCAATAAGGTCGATAACCGTCCGGCCAAAGGCCTTAGCAATGGCCGCTGCCCGTTCCTTTGAGGCAAGGTCGGGAACAGTGCCCTCCAGCAAGAAGGTGTCGCCGGCAATCACCTTGACCTCAACCATAGGAAGGCCGATATGCTGGACGATTTCTTCCGCGAGCCTATCTAGAGAGGCTTCCTGAACAGAGACGTGCAGGAAGTTGAGAACTGGGCTGCCGAAAGTAGAAGCCAGCATTTCTGCTCGCTGGCGTTCCGCTAAGGAAGAGACTTCTCCTTCCAGGACGATACAGCCATTAACAGCCCTAACCTCTATACCGGGCCTTTGGATCACCGCTGCTGCAGCCTCCGCCAGTTCTGCCTCCCCCGGAGCGGCCTTCACCTGCATCAGGTCAATGACTTCACCATAGGCGCTGGCTGCCTTGACAGCCCGCTCCCGCTGGCTCTCATCATCAATGGAGCCATCCAAAATGACTTTGTCATTGAGGATGTTGATCTTCACCTCCGGGAGCCCCAGCTGCTTCCTGAGTTCTGCCACCAACGCATCGGGGTTGGGAACTACCCTCACCCGGTAATAGGCAACTCCTTTCTCCTCCCAAATCTGCAGAGAGGTTGTCCCCACATTGATGCCGTTGATCAGCACCTGCTCAGTGTTGACAACCACCACATCAGCAATGGTTGGATCGGTTACCGCGACCCGCTTTGGTTCGAAGACAGGAAGCAGCAGAGACTCACCCCGAGGTATGATGAGTAATTCCCCGTCAGGGGAGAGGGAGTACTCCTCGGAACTGGCTGCACCGGATAGGTATATGAATGTAAGAATAAAGACAATTGCAAGGCCCGGCCATTTTCGGCTTCTCATGCTCACCACGGTGATCCCCTTTACCCTAGTTTATTTTGAACGACACGGTACTCCGGTCTGTACCCCGAATGACCTCAACTTTATACTCCGGAGCCGGCTCAACAGGCGGCTGCGGCGCTCTCACGGCTGTCGGCTGAACAACTGGCTGCTGGGCCGCCGGCCGAGCAGCAGCCTGGGAAGCAGTCCTCCCAGCCAATTGGCCGCTGGTGGTGGGGTTTACCCACTCCTTGTCGGCAGCGGTCTCAGGCCTCAATGCCAGCCTGAGCACGCCGGTTTCTTCCGCTAAGGTAAGCTTTTGGGCTTCCGCCAACGTAACCGCCAAGGTGACGGTGGTGGTTACCTTGGGTTCCTTGTCTACCCGCTCCTCCATATCCTGAGCGATGGCCAGTACTTCCACATTCTGGAGCACCGTGGTGGTAACAGCGGAATCGCTGTCAGGACTGTCCATAGTAGCCAAGACATCTACCCGGTCCCCTGGCTTGACAAAACCAGCTACCCCCACAACTTCATTGACAGCAACGGATATTGCCCGTTTGCCGCTGGGAATGACAAAGGTAAGTGAAGGCCTTACCCCGGCAGGCAGGAGCCGGCTGTCGAGAACCTGTTCCCCCCGGACAATGGGGACCTTAGTGATTCGCCCTATTACCTGATTGGGGGTTCTAGCTGCATCGGGATGCCGGGCTGTTTCCGCGACCTGGGCCAGGCGGAGCATGCCGGCGGTCACCTCGGTGCCGGAGGGGATATCGGTGTTGGCGATCATTACTCCTACTTCCCTAACTTCCTGGACATCGCCGGTGTCCTCTATGGTGCGAATGAATGTATACGTTAAGACAGCCGCCATTAACCCCAAGGCGGCAGCTATAAGCAGCAGTTTCCGCTTTCTCAACCCTAGCCCCTCCTATGCCTCCGGTAGGAGGCTGATCATCCAATCAGTTTGTAGCCCCGCAGCCCATAGTCCCCAGCTTCGCCCAACTCACCTGGTACCACAATCCGCAGAAACCTGCCGATGACAGAGCTGCTGCCGCTGTTGCCCTTGCCTTCCCGCAGGGTTCCTTCCAAGAAAAAGGCAGCAAATCCGACGATCTCCACATCGTCCCGGCCGTTGGCTTTGTCATAACCCCGAATCACCGGCACGATAACTACCCGGCTGCATCCCGGTACATAGCTGTCCCATGTGCACTTGGGATAGTGCTGGCACTGATCCAGCCTGTACTTGACGCCTTCAGCAGTAGGCCCGGCCATATTGCCTGGCTCTGTCTCTACCCAGTCCCCTACCGCCAGCCGCTCCTGATAACCATACTTAATCTTGTCTTCATAGTTTGAAGCCCCCCGCCCGCCTAAGCCCAATGCACCGAAGTTACCTCGGAAATGGCCGGGCTGAGTCTGGGGTCCGTGTTTGAGAATGTATTGTTCGCCGTAGATGAAGTTCTGTTCAACAACTCCGAAGGGGACTACTCCTATGTAAGCAGCGATGATGCCGACCTGGGCAGTGGCAGAAGCATGCAGCCTCTGCTGGCCAAGGCCAAACAACCGGCTAAAATAAAGCTGCACATCCCGGACGGCACTGACATTGATTTCACAATCACCGTTTCTCACCGTGACGCTAACTTGATCCCGTTCTGCTCCATTATTGGCTGCATACTGTTTGGCCATTTCCATGGCCATGGCCGGGCTGTACGGCAGGTCCTGCACCCCCGCCAGGGCCGCGGCATCAACGGCGTTGACTAACGCCTGGCGGTTGACGTAAAGCAGGGATACATCCACAACCAAGGCGGAAAAGCCTAAAAGGACAACTAGAAAGAGGGCTGTCATCACTAGGACAGCACCGGAGTCATCGCCGCTAAAGGGAAGTTGTCTTTTCCAGCGTTTAATTGACACAGGGTGCGCCCCCTTTCACCATGCGCCGCTCCCAGACTCAGGACCAGCCTACTCAATCCGCATGATGGTCTTGCCGGTCACTGGGAAGGGATTGGGCAGGATCTTAGAGATAAATGGCACCACCAAGTGGACGCTGTGGGAGACCGATACTTCAATGGATTCCCCGGTCATCCGCTGCCACTTGGCCGGTGAAACTTCAATAGAGAGTTGGCCGGCGGGGATGGAACCAGCGGCTGCCTGTACCCGGCTGGTGATCTCCTTATCCTCTCTGCCCAAAGCTCCGAGGCGCGCCCCCTCCCTCGAAGCGTGGAGCACAGTCAGATACGCATGGCCGATGCGTCCCATCTCCACCGTGGCCAGCAGCAGTGTTAGCAAAATTGTGGCGACAAGGGCCAGTTCTACTAGAGCCTGGCCCCTGTCATCCCGCCCCCCAAATCTGTTCACCATTTCCAACCCGCCAGTGTTATATAGGATGAGAGAGTGAGGTGTTCGAAATGCAATCAGTACTCTCAGCAGCAAGCGGTCCGCTTAGTTGGCATTTGTAAGCTCGGTACTAACCCGTCCCAGAATATCGGTAAGTCCGCCGCGCAATCCTGTTAGAGCAACAATTGCCCCTACAGCTACCAGCGCTATAATCAACCCATACTCCACCATGCCCTGACCCTTTTCATCCTTGAACAACCGTGTCTGCAGATAAAACCTTACCATTGACAGCATTGACAACATTTTGTTTGCCTCCTTGAATTTAGTTGCGCAAACCTTCGCCTCCTGGAGGTAAACCCTTTGTACAACGGAAAACCCGTTGGCGGGCGGCGGCCTACACCAACGGGTACTGGTAAGTACATGTCCTCTGTCCACCCCATAGGCGAGGTGGATGTCCCGTTCTTCGGCGGCCCGACTATCATAGCAGTTTTGCGGCACTGTGAACTGCCTTAGATTCGTAGCTTTGCGTCCCCATCTTTCGAAGGGTTTGCCTTTATCGGAAGCTGGTTTGTCTTGCTGACTAGATTTTCCCACAAGAAAAACTGGAAAAAAATCCGGCAAAAGCCTTAATTTGCCAGGGCAAGAAGCACTATTCGGGCACTTTAGATTGCTGAAATATCTGTAAACGGGACCTTAGACCTATTTCCATGGTGGGATATAACACAAAATGGCACGAAAAATCTCCAAGGGGGTAAAGGGAGGAGCTGCGTAAAGGCAGGGGGCGGAATTGCCTTTACGTAACTTGGCCTAAGTATCTAACCTGCGGCCGGTGACTCCCCGCCTCAGTGCATAGATGGCGGCTTGAGTGCGGTCAGCAAGCTCCAGCTTGCGCAGAATGTTGCTGACGTGATTCTTGACTGTCTTCTCACTGATCATAAGGGTAGCGGCAATCTCTTTATTGCTCTGGCCGCCGACAATGCATTCCAGGATTTCCCTTTCCCTAAAGGTAAGGCGGTCGAGCAAGCTGCGGCCCTCGTCATCTCTGCTGCGAGCAGGGCTTGGCAGTACCGAACTGCTTCTGCCGTTGCTTTGCCATTCCACTGCCGCGGCAGTCTCTGTTTGGGCCTGGGACAGCCGTCCAAACTCCTCCAAGACCTTCTCCAGCAGCGGCGACCGCAGATAGGCATGCCCCTTGTTGACCGTGCGGATAGCCTCGGCGAGATTAGCCGGATCCACATCCTTCAACACATAGCCGCTGGCACCAGCTTGCAGCACCTGGAACACATACTCATCATCGGAATGAATGGTCAAGACGAGAATCCTTGTATCCGGTGCCGCGTCTTTAATCATTTGAGTGGCTTCCAAACCATTAAGGCCCGGCATATTTATGTCCATCAGGACAACATCGGGACGGATCTCCTTGGTTAAAGCCACTGCCTCGTCTCCGTCTGCAGCCTGGGCCACCACCTCAATGTCGCCTTCTAGTTCCAGAATGCGGCACAGGCCCTGCCGCAGAAGTGCGTGATCATCTGCAATCAGTACTCTTATCCGATCCAACAGCCACCCTCCTTTGCAGTGTATGCTATTCTCCAGAATTAATCGGTATGGAAGCAACTACCGTCGTACCTTCTCCCCGGGCAGATAGAATCTTCAAGTCTCCACCCAGGAGGTCTACCCGTTCTCCCATGGACATCAGCCCGTAATGGCTGCCGTATTTGGCCCTCTGCCTGGCATCTTCCACATCGAAACCCACCCCATCGTCTTCCACCTGCATATTGATTTGGTTCTCTGTGAACTCCAGCCTGACCAGGATCCGGTTGGGATCTGCATGCTTACGGGCATTGTTGATCGCTTCTTGGATCAATCGGAAGATGGTGACTTCTACTGTGCTCAGCAGGCGCTTCTCCTTGCCGAGGACTATCAGTTCGACATCGATGTCGGCGTCTTCCTTCACCGATTCGATAAACCGCCGTACAGTGGGAACCAATCCCAGATCATCCAAAGCCATGGGGCGCAAATCAAAGATGATGCGGCGGACGTCTACCAGGGCTTCTTTGACCATGGACTTGAGCTGTACCAGCTCATTGGCCAGATCTTGCCGATTGCCGTTCAAGAGCCGTTCACAAATCTCCGCCCGGAGCACGACATTGGCCATGGCCTGGGCCGGGCCATCATGGATATCCCGGGCGACCCGGCGGCGCTCATCCTCTTGGGCCTGGATGATCCTGGTTGCCAGCACCGATTTCTTCTGGAGGCTGTCGATGGTCTCCAAAGCGTCCTCCAGGTTGCCAACCAAGAGGCTCATGGCTGCCCCGACATGCTTGGCCATGTGGGTGGCCTTGGCCACCAGCTGAGCGAGATTGCGCAGGCTGCGCTCCAGTTCATCACGCTTCCGTCTCAGGGCAGCTTCTCTTTCCCGGGCCACTGCCACCTGGACCTGCAGCTCATGGGTTTCTTCGTAGACCCGCTTGATCTCGGCTTCACTGTAGCGTTCAAAATCTCTGTTGACCACCGCCAAGCGGGTTTTGGCCACCCGAAGCAGCCGCTCCAGCTCATCTACTTGCTTGACGCAGGCAGCTGCCTCCCGGCGGATCTCTTCATATTGAACCTGTACCCGCTCATATTCCGTCTGTGCCGCTTCTGCAATACCATAAATCTGGTCCCGGCTCTCGGACAAGGTTGCTACAGTCTGCTGAAAGATCTGATCAATTCCTTGGGCGTCCAATGCTGGTCTACGAGCCACAAGAACAGCGCTCCTTTACTCGCTTCTGACCTCTCCCAAGCTTTCGATATCGAGGGCATCTGCTCCTGCCCATTCTTTCCTCCAGTTTTCGGAGATGAGCAGTAGAGGCAGCCCTTGGAAAGCCGCCTCTGACCGTTGCCAAATTTTGCTAGCCTCTAGCGGTTTTCAGTACATCCGCGCAACTGCAGTGCCCGCCCCGCTCCAGCGGTATGGCAGACACCATTTTGTAGATGAGTTCTTTAAGTTTGTGGTTGTTTTCTTCAAACACCTTGAGAACTGCTTCATGGCTTACCGGCTCAATGGAAGGATCGTCTTCCAAACCAGCATCATAATCTGTGATCAAGGCGATGTTCACATAACAGATCCCCAGCTCCCGCGCGAGCATCCCCTCTGGGTATTGGGTCATATTGATAACTTCCCAGCCGTGGCTGCTAAACTCCCGGCTCTCCGCCCTGGTGGAAAAGCGGGGCCCTGAGATAACAACTACTGTTCCCCTTTCATGGATGGCGATGCCCAGCTTCTTGCCTTCATCGATGGCGATCTGCCGCAGCTCATCACAGTAAGGGTCTGCAGCACTGATATGGGTGGTGATGGGGCCGTCGAAAAAGGTGTCTTCCCTGCCCCAAGTCCGGTTGACAAACTGATCGGTTACCACAAAATCTCCCGGCTTAACGTGGGGCTGGAGGCTGCCGGCCGCGCAGGGGCCGATGATCCTGCTTACACCCAACTCCCGCATGGCCCACAGATTGGCCCGGTAATTAATCTTGTGGGGCGGAAAGCGGTGGTCTTTGCCGTGGCGGGGCAGGAAGGCCACCCGTTTGCCTTCAATGACAGCCAGGGCAATCCTGTCACTTGGTGAACCATAGGGAGTCTCAATCCATACTTCTTCAACATCGGGAAGCAGTTCATAGAAGCCTGAACCGCCGAAAATCCCGATATCTGCCTTATGAGTCAAGTCTATGACCTCCTTGCACCACAGATTTTGCACCCCAGGTAAAGATGAGCAACGAATAAGTGGGTGGTACTGTAAGTTTCCCACCCACTTATTCGCTAAATCATTGGGAATTTCCTATTTTAGAAAGCGGGAACAACCGAGCCGCCGTATTCAGCCAGGATAAACTCCTTGACTTTTTCCGAGAGGAGGGCTTCGGTCAGCTTGGCCAGGTCTTCCCGGTCCACATCGCTGCTCCGCACTGCCAGTACATTGACATAGGGCGATTCGCTGCCTTCGATGAACAGGGCCTCAGTCAATGGATCGAGCCCTGCCTCTAAGGCAAAGTTGGTGTTGATGATGGCCAGATCCACATCGGGAAGGACCCTCGGCAGCTGGGCAGCCTCCAGCTCACTGAACCTGAGCTTTAAGGGATTGGAGACAATATCAAGGACGGTAGCGGTGATTCCCGCAGCCGGATCCAGCTTGATCAATCCCTGTGCCTCCAATAGGAGCAGTGCCCGCCCGCCGTTGACGGTATCGTTGGGAATGGCAATGTGTGCACCCTGTTTAATGTCCTCAGCCTTCTGGAGCTTGTCAGAATAGGCGCCCATGGGCTCAATATGCACCTTGGCAGTATAGGTCAGATCCAACCGGTGATCACTGCTGAAGTTCTCCAGATAAGGGATATGCTGGAAGTAGTTGGCGTCTAGATCCCCCTCCGCCAAGGCGAGATTGGGCTGTACGTAATCGGTGAACTCGATAACCTGCAGGTCAATCCCCACTGCCGCCAGATCCGGCTTGATCAGGTTGAGGATTTCGGCATGGGGCCGAGGTGTAGCTCCCACCTTCAGTGCCTGGGCAGCAGCCGGAATGCTGCCGGCAATCAGCAAGCTGATTAACAGTACCAGTGTCAAGACTCTCTTCATGTGTGAAACCCCCTTATGGTTAGTTGTTAAGTCTATTTTTTCGATAGGCTCCTAGATGCCCAGTCTCCCAGACTCTGCATTGCCTGTACCAATACGATCAAGATGATGACCGTTGCCAGCATAATATCGGTCCGGAAGCGCTGATACCCGTAGCGAACGGCAAGGTCGCCCAAGCCACCTCCCCCAACAGCCCCTGCCATGGCTGAATACCCAATCAGATTCACAGCTGTAATTGTCACCCCTGAGACCAGGGAGGGCAGCGCTTCGGGAATCAGGACCTTCCAGATGATCTGAAATGGCGAGGCTCCCAAAGCCAAGGCTGCTTCCACAACACCCCCATCAACTTCCTTGAGGGCTGTCTCCACCAACCGGGCCACAAAGGGGATGGCCGCTACTGTCAGAGGCACCATGGCTGCCGTTGTGCCGATGGATGTCCCAACCAGCGCCCTGGTGAACGGAATGATGGCTACCATCAAGATGATAAACGGTATCGACCGCCCGATATTGATAATCGTGGCCAGCACCCGGTTAACCAGGGGATTCTCCAGGATATGGCCCCGTTCGGTAGTAACCAAGATAATGCCCAAGGGCAACCCGACTACTTCAGCCAGGACTACTGCCACCCCTACCATGTACAGGGTCTCACCGGCAGCCTGCCAGATCAATCTCCAAACCATGGGGTTAAACATCTCGCAGCACCTCCAAGTGTAGATCCTGTCCGGCTAAGAACTGGGTGGCTTCCGCAATGGCTTGAGCCTCCCCAGACAGCTGCACCACCAATGTCCCAAAAGGAGTGTCCTTGACGTGGTCAATTCGCCCAAAGAGGATGTTGACCATCACCGGAAAGCGCTGCATTAAATCACCCATGATGGGCCTGCCCGCGGATGCCCCGATAAAGGAGATCTTCAGCAGCGAGCCATCGCCGTTGGCATGCTGCTCTAAGAGCTCCGACGGGATCTCGATATCGATTACCCCTCGCACCAGGCGGCGGGCTGGTTCTGTCTTGGGCCTGGTAAAGACCTCGAGAACTGGCCCGCACTCCACGATGCGGCCGTCTTCGATCACTGCTACCCGGTCGCAAATCTGCTGGATTACCGGCATTTCGTGGGTGATCAAGAGGATCGTCAATCCCATCTTGCGGTTGATATCCTGGAGCAGCTCCAAGACAGCAGTGGTGGTCTCCGGATCCAAAGCAGAAGTGGCTTCATCACAGAGGAGTACCTCTGGGCGGTTGGCTAAAGCCCTGGCGATACCTACCCGCTGCTTTTGGCCGCCGCTGAGCTGGGCAGGGTAGCTGTCGGCCTTATCTTCCAGGCCGACCAGCCGCAAGAGTTCATCAACCCGCTCCTTGATCTCTGCCTTGGGCACACCGGTGATCTCCAAGGGGAAAGCGACATTGCGAAAGACAGTCCTGGAAGACAGCAGGTTAAAATGCTGAAAGATCATGCCGATTTTCTGGCGGGCTGTCCTCAGATCCCCTTTGCTCAAGGCTGTCATCTCAACACCGTTGACCAGCACCTGCCCCGCTTGGGGCCTTTCCAGCATATTGATGCAGCGCACCAAAGTGCTTTTGCCTGCGCCGCTGAGGCCGATGATGCCGAAGATCTCCCCAGGCTTGATCTGGAGGCTGACATCATCCAAGGCCCGGAGTTCCCTTTGGCCATCGCTGTATATCTTGGTCAAGTGGTGAATCTCAATCAAACATCCCCACCCCCTATTTCTCAAACAGCTTCAAAAAAATCCTCTTCCAAGACGGAAGAGGATTATACCAATCACTTCAATTCCGTCTCTCATCTCTCCAGCGTCCTAACCAGACACCAGCAGGAATTGGCACCTTGCGCCGCAGCGCCGGTTGCCGGGTTTCATTGG